>ERZ779697.21-NODE-21-length-79344-cov-4.39063_pt1 | contig 79344 bp, 68 predicted proteins | sample MGYA00511881_ERZ779697 | MGnify/ENA primary metagenome ERZ779697 (study PRJEB29588, sample SAMEA2148105) | human gut metagenome | biome: human gut; feature: human-associated habitat; material: faeces | place: Denmark | collected 2008/2010 ... | reverse complement strand
ATCATTGATAAAAGTAGGCTTATTGCATAAGATTATTATACCGAACTCACGTTAAATTATGAAACTGCGCGGAACACTAACAATCGTATGTCTTTATACAACATTATAAAAATATCAGAATCTGGTCATCACCTCAATTACGATTTTATCGCGTTCTGATGGCTTGGCAATGGCACCTGAACGATAGAAATATTTCTCATAGTTGAGACGAATATCAGAAATAAATGGCTTGGCTATACTGAAGGTAAGTCCTCCCGTAATTCTTGAGCGTTGATAGTCGTTTATAATCAAAGATCCTTCAGTATTCTCCTCACCATCTAGATAACGCATACCATCACTATGATCACTCATATAATCATAACGCAAAAGTGGCGAAATCTTTGTAAAGAAACACTTACGCAATGGAATATCATAATTTACAAAAGCCTCAAATGCATGAACATTCTTAAATGCATTGTCTTCATAATGCTTGAACAGATACTCAGCCTCTACATGCCATCCATGAGCATGATAATAAGCACCGGCATCATACATCATAACAGCAATGTGATCAGGACGTATTTTTTGCGTACTCAAAGTAATGTTAAAACCATGAGGAATAAATATTTGAGCCTTAGCAGAAAAGTTAATATTATTAGTCCAAAAATCTTTCTGATTGGTAAGACCTGATCCATTGAACATACCTGCCTGCAGAATTATTGGAATTCCGACATTGAATGAATAGCCGACAGTAGCACCAACATCACGCACATTGCCCACCTGCTTTGCAATGAAAGAACGGTTGGCAAAATATTGCTGATGAGGAGAGCGGTGAGCATCAATAGTAAACGGAACGCGCATCTGTCCTATCGTAAAGTCAAGTCCTCTTACAGGCTTTATTTTTGTATATGCATCAAGCATCTTTATCTGTCCTTCATCAGATAAGTCGATTTCAGCTTTATACTCAACAGCTTTTGCCACGTTTCCTTCAAGACTGACACGTGCGTTTCTAACTTGAAAACGTCCGTCTCCCTCTTCTGTCTGATACTCATACTTTCCGCGTATGGTGCCGTGCACTTTCGGAGTAAGATCAACCTTATCTTCTTCTTGAGCGTGTAATGGCAGACCAACACACAAAGCCAATAATGGCAAAATCAGTTTCTTATTATACATATTGTCTCTTTATTTTTTTGCAAAATTAAGCATTATGTATTACAAAATCATTACAAGCAGATTAAAACGCATGTAACATTAATATGGTATTTGCCCAAATATACTCATTAAAGATATTGCAGATAGTAAATATTGTTCCTGACAAACCGTATCTTTATTGATTTAATTCCCTTTTATTATGCCGGTATCATTTTAACTGTATGCTTTAAATCTTCATATTTACGGCCTTTGGACAAATGCCAGCTAATTTTAAATGTTAACATATTTCCCATATCACCATCTATAAGTTTCTGAATCTTTCCAACATACCTGTTAACCAAATATGCTTTATTATAAACCAAATCATTCTGAAAGCCATTCTGCCAAATTAATGAAAGAATAAAATCTTTATATTTATATGATGTGGCAAGGCTATAAGTGTAAGTATTTGCGACACGGGTCTCACCTTCAAGAAAGCTCCATCCGTTACTTGCATCAGCAGAGATAGTAAATTTGCCCAAATATGCAGTTGCCCTGAATGCACCATTAAACGATGAATAATGATGTTTGTAAGTATTTCCGTAATTGAAAAAACGGAAAAAGCCACCTGTTGCGGCAAACGTCAATTTGTCTGGAATAATATCATAACGAGTATATGCATTAACATAAAACATTGAAATTCTGCGCTGATTTTCACGCGTAAAAATAAAATTAGTGTTTCCGTTCTCATCAGTTTCTCTGTTTATTTGTGACATATAACAATGATAGTTGTTGCTATAAGACGTCTCTATTTCGGCATAAAATGTCGGAAGCTGATACGATATGGTCAACGAATTATCCAATACACGCGTAGGAAACAATGCAGAATTACCCCTTGACACTTCTAATTCATTATTTCTTATATCAATATCTCCCAAATATTCAAGACGCGGAGGATTCTGATACATACGTAGATAATACTTTAGTTTGAATTTATCCCAAAACGGATAAGCCAAAGAAAGCTCCGGTCGCCAAAGCCAATATTTATAACTATCACTGGCCTGACGATAGTACATACAGCTTACACCTGTACCTAAAGTATATTCTAACGCAGCTAAATTTCCTTTTATCTGTGCAAAGGCATAAACCAGTGAATTATGTATAGTATTTATAGCCTCTGCATCCCCTAAATATTTATTACTGTTATATTTCAAAGAATATTGTAAACCTGACGAGAATGTAAAGAGACGCATTCTGTTTTCATATATACCTTCAGCGAAAAGTGACCAACTGTCACCATCAGAAGTATAACTATAAGGTGAATTTCCACCATAGCTCCATGAATAAGAAGCGTCGCTATATGTTCCTGTCGCGTTTAGTGTTACTGACTGATTTTTGCCAATATTCAGATTATAATAAAGATCCAAAACAGGAGAGAAAGATTTTTCAGATGAATTTATCATAACTGTATCACAGTCTTGATTTACAATATTTTCTCGTAAAGTATAGTCAATAGGACAATTTGATAAATCTGTACCGAGTGTAGCCTGAAAAACATATCGTCCAGTTTCTGAAAAAGAATATTTTAATTGCAGATTATGCCAGATATTTTTAAGTCTGCGCCCCTTATCACTTCGCGTTATGTAATAAAATGAATTATCCGGCATAAGATATTGGTCTGTTTCTTCATAGCGTAACTTCCTTTTGTCTGAGAAATCCAGCCAATAACTCAAAGATATTTCACTCTTTCCAAAATTAAACTTTGCAAACAAGTTATCCGAACTATTAGGAAAGGACAATGTGTGTGACAAGTCTGCTCCTACAGCATAACCACTAACAGCCTTTTTCACAATTATATTAATTACAAAACCCACATTCTGACCATATCTTACTCCAGGATTTCTTATAAAATCTACATATTTCACAGCGCTTAAATCTATTGACGCCAAATCACTTTTAGTTGCTTCAACATCATTGATACGTACTTGAACTGTCCCCATATTACTAGGTGCAGAAATAGTATGTGCAACTTCATCAACAGAAATAAGTGGTAAAGATAACTTTGACAACAAGCCATAAGCCGTTGATGAATTTTCTTTTTGCTTATCTGTAGGAAAAATTCTTAGTGCCCCATTAGTATTTACAGCACGCGAACTTTTTACAACTACCTCATTCAACGTTAAAGAATCAGATACAGCGTTGTCATTGTTATGAACATTCTTATGATAACTGATATCATTGTCTTCACCAACGCATTTCGTTTTAACACTGTCATTCTTTGCTTCTTTATAACTCTGAGCTATAGAAACACATGAGAACATTAATAAAATTAAAAACAATAATGTCTTTTTCATCTTTAAGCTTTTTCGCACAAAGATAAATCAGACATTATAAAGGAGAATATTTTTACGCTGACAACTTACTGACATTTATCTGACAATCAATAAGTCAGAATATCAGTAATAGCTTAAATCATTATTAATCAACAGATTACATTAAGCTAAAGAGCAATATAAAAATACGTCTATAACACACTTCAATCATCAACACGCAACTTATATGCTCGCCCGCGTTCTACTTCTATTTTCAAATTGCTGTTTGTCTCAATAACGGGCTTAAGTCTTTTAATCATTGTATAAAGGGTTTCGTTTGCATTATCTTTTCCTGGCCACAGAGCATTACATATATCTGTTTTCATAAGCCTATGTCCTTCAGCCTTAAAAAACATCTGCATCAATTCAAATTGCATAGGTGTCAAATTAATTTCTCTATTATCTGCCCCATAAAACGTTTCAGACTGTATGTTATACGACATATTGCCTACTGACATTACACTAGAATCATCATTTTTAGCATAAACACCTAAAGAATCATTACTCTCAGTTTCAGCAAAAGATACACGATACAAAAGTCCTTTCTTCTTAAAATAATAATAAGTCATGCCGCCCCAAAGCAAAGATAAGAGCATTAAAGCTATCGGAAGTTTCTGATCAGACATACTCAAAACCATGAAAAAAGAACACTCGGCATAACCGCGCATAGCAACAGAAGCATTACAATATTTTAAAGAAGTCGGATTCAATATTATTGTATCACTACATATTTTATTCAAACTGTATTCTGAATTTTGAGCAACGATATTTTTTGACAATATGTCAAACGAAATATATGCTTTGTCACGTAATTCAGGTATCGAAAGCCTCTCATTGAATAATTCGTCATTTATCAATAATGCCACATGACCTGAAGCCGTATTCTGCAATTGTCTATATGCCTTTATTGTATCCGTAGCCAACCATGCCCCACCCTTTTCCGCAATAGTATGAGCCAAAGCCTGATTCAAATCATCTTTTATCATGTCTTCTGTACTAAGATATCTGTCCGTTCCTGTTACAATAGATGACAATAACAACACAAAAAATACTACAATAGAGAAATATGATTTCATAACCTGAATTATTATAACTTCTGTTTAAAAGCACACAAGCTTAGCTTAAATACAGCATAAGATTGTCGTGTGTCACATATGCAAAGATACAAATTTGCAGGCTACAAAACAAGACATTAAACATGTTTTTCATAATATACCAAATTAAAATTTTAGCATATTATTTTATGAATACGTAAATTATATAAAAACAAAAATCCCGGTGCTTAAAAGCAACCGGGACTTTTATATAAACTGCTTTACAGCGCGAAAATTACTCTTCTACAGTTTTTTCCTCTGCTTTAGGAGCCTCTTCAGCAACTGGTTCAGCAGGAGTTTCCTCTGCCTTAGGAGCCTCTACCTCAGGTGCTGCATTTTCAGCAACAACCTTTACAGGTACTTCAACGAGAACCTCCTTGTGGAAGTGAACGGTAGCAACAAAGTCACCAACCTTCTTAGCATCGTGCATAGTGATAATCTTGCGGTCGATGTCAAAGCCTTTCTTCTGAAGCTCAGCAGCTACAGTAGCAGCATTAACAGAACCATAAGTAACACCATTAGCACTAACTTTCATCTCGATAACGAGAGCAACATCTTTAAGAGCCTCTGCTTTCTTCTCAGCTTCAGCCTTGATAGCAGCAAGTTTGCGAGCCTGCTGTTTCAAGTTCTCAGCCAATACCTTCTTAGCTGAAGGAGACGCAATAACGCCCTTACCCTGAGGTATCAGGTAGTTACGGCCATAGCCGGCTTTTACGTTAACGATATCGTTCTTAAATCCTAAGCCGATAATATCTTCTTTCAGTATTATTTCCATTCTGTCTCCTCCTTCAAATTATTTCATCAAATCGGTTACATAAGGAAGCAGAGCTATCTGGCGTGCACGCTTAACAGCCTGAGCCACACGGCGCTGGTACTTAAGAGAAGTTCCTGTGATACGGCGGGGAAGAATTTTACCCTGCTCGTTCAAGAATTTCTTAAGGAACTCAGGATCCTTATAGTCAATATACTTAATACCGCTCTTTTTGAAACGGCAATATTTCTTTTTCTTTGTGTCCACTGAAGGCGGAGTCAAATATCTGATTTCTGATTCTTGTGCTGCCATAATTTAAGCCTCCTCTTTTTTAGCGTATTTGTTTCTTCTCTTCTCGGCATACAGTACAGCATACTTGTCGAGCTTAACTGTCATAAAACGGATTACCTTCTCATCACGACGGAATCCTGTCTCGAGAGTGTTAATTACATTAGGCTCAGCCTTGAACTCTATCAGGCAATAAAAACCTGTAGATTTCTTCTGAATAGGATAAGCCATCTTCTTCAGTCCCCAGGTCTCCTCATTCAGAATTTCCGCACCTTTGTCAGTAAGCAGATTTTTGAATTTAGCGACCGTTTCCTTCATCTGTTCATCAGACAAAACGGGAGTTAAAATGAAAACGGTTTCGTATTGATTCATACTACTTTAAAATGATTAATTTGTTTATTATTTTGCAAAATGCGGTGCAAAGGTACGCTTTTCCGCTGACATATCCGACATTATTAATGTATATACTTATAATATTTAACTTTATTTTGCTTTTTAAACCTTGTTTTGCCAATCTTTCATATACAAAGCCTTGCTTTATTGATTTTTATCTGTATTTTTGCACCATAATAATAAGAATATAAGAATCATAAAAGATTACTGATATGAAGAAATACATACGCTTTTCTGGACTGGCAGTCATGTATCTTGGCGTTATTCTGCTGATTGTCGGCTATGCTTTCAGTTGGACCGACAGTAACGCATTCATCATCCCGGCCGTGGCTCTGGTGGTGCTTGGAGTAGCCTGGCATGTGTATCTTCTGAAAAAGGAAAGCAAATATTAAATAAACCGGAAAAGCAACATTTCGCAATTAGCGCCATTTTACATTGTAAAAGGCCGTAAAACGCGAACTAAAAGACATCTTTCAGACTGCGAAACTGTATCTTTTACAAACCTCTGGCTATCTGCACATTACACATCCGACAATTATACATCCCTCAATAGTCGGAAATCTGCACACACAAGAACACCAATATAAGTACCAACACAATAATCAGCCAATAGAGCATTTCACTTTTTCTATTAGCCGAAGTCTGCTCCTCATCGAAAATTCCAGCATTATTACTATATTCTAAGATAGCACGTTTCAAATGACTCATTCTGAAAGCCAATTCAAAATCCTTAAGATCTATATCATGATACTTACTGCTGCCGTTTGACAATTCTGTAACGACAACAAGCCTACGCATCGGCACCGGCATTGAATAATAATGCCACCAGTCAATATAGCATCTGCTCACCCGTGACCAGGGATAATCGTGCTTGGTTATCTTAAATAAAAAACGTTCATAATAATGAATACCTCGTGAATCAATTACAATTTTCTGCCTGCGTATAAACAGACTCAATACAACCGAAAATATTACAAGTATGAATATAACTAAGGAGATTGCGACATACCATGGTTTACAATAGCCGTCCAACAAGCCACAAGCCAAAATAAGACAAAAGCCTAATTCCAAAACCGAGGAAGCGGGACTTTCAGTAATCACATACCTGTCAACAAGTTTCATAGTCAATTTCTGTCGTTTCTGCAAATATATAATTTTATTCTATAAAAAGCAAATAACTTATAATAATATAAAACAAAAACAATCCTCAGAGCCGGTGTATTCGGTTCTGAGGATTGTTTTATTATTATCGTTCAAGGCTTATGTTTATTCTTGCTCAGGAGTGATGAGCTTGTATCCCTTGCCGTGAATGTTGATGATTTCTATCTGGTCGTCGTCCTTCAGATGTTTACGCAGCTTTGTAATGTAAACGTCCATAGAGCGTGCGTTGAAGTAGTTATCGTCAATCCATATTGTCTTCAGTGCGAAGTCACGCTGCAGAATCTCGTTAGCATGAGAGCACAGAAGAGCAAGAAGCTCATTCTCCTTAGTTGTAAGTTTCGTCTGCTTGTCATCGATGGTAAGCAACTGTTTCTGAGTATCGAAAGTAAAACGTCCAATATGATAAACAGTATTTTCTTTATTTTTCTTACCACGTACACGACGCAGGATAGCCTCTATACGGAACACCAGTTCCTCCATTGAGAACGGCTTTGTGATATAGTCATCGGCACCAATCTTGAAGCCTTCAAGAATATCCTCTTTCAGTGTTTTTGCCGTAAGGAAGATGATTGGAATTTCAGCATTAGCCTGTCTTATTTCCTGAGCCAATGTGAATCCGTCCTTTTTAGGCATCATTACATCAAGGACACATATATCAAACTTATTCTTCAAAAAAGCTTTATATCCGGCATCACCATCAGGACATAACTCTGCGCTGTATCCTTTAGCCTGCAAATATTCGCGAAGAAGCATACCCAAGTTCTCATCATCTTCGCATAAAAGAATTTTCAATTTCTCATCCATAGTCTTTCTACTTTTTAATTATAGGTAATGTTATTATAAATTTCGTTCCTTTGCCTTTTTCGCTCTCCGCGTGAATTTCGCCCTTATGCAGCTCTACAATTTTCTTTACGTAAGCCAAGCCAAGTCCGAATCCTTTTACATCATGCACATTGCCGGTGTGAACGCGATAGAACTTTTCAAAAATCTTTTTAAGATTCTCTTTTTTAATACCCAATCCGTTATCTTTAACCGACAGATACAGATGCTCTTTGTCATTCCATGTCTTTATAGACAATTCTACGGGTCTATCCGGATCGCGGTATTTAACAGCATTGTCCAACAAATTGAAGATTACGTTTGTAAAATGCATTTCATCAACATATATTGTCGGTTCAGTGGCATCCAAAATTGTCTTAATATGTCCGCCTGTATGTTCAACGCGCAGAGTGAACGTGTTAGCAACATTTTCGGCAAGATCATTTAGGTTAAGCTCTTTCTTCTTGAATATTGCCTTCTTTCGGTCAAACATTGACATCTGCAAAACCTTCTCTACAAGAAAACGCAAACGTTTAGATTCATCATTAATAACGCCTCCGAGATGTTTCATCATGACCGGACTCTTTGTCACTGTTTCATCATTGAGCATCTGTGCTGCAAGAGAGATGCTGCTGATAGGAGTTTTCAGCTCATGAGTCATATTATTTATAAAATCATTCTTTATCTCGGTGTAACGTTTCTGTCTGAAAATAACAACTATCGTGAAGATAAACGTAACAAGCAATACTACTGTAAATGCTATTGAAGGAATCATGAACCTTACACTGCTGAAAATATAACTGTTCATGTCAGGGAAATGTATTCTCACCACACCGGCCTTTGTAGAAGGATCATTTCTGAACAAAGCCTGAGAGTAAGTATAATCCTCTCCTTCATCAGTATAGTCAGGACATCTGTAAACTTCACGTCCGTCTTGCGTAGATACCGTGAAATGGTAGGCGATATCTATACCATTGTTCATAAGCTCCGTTTTTATATCTTGGTCGAGCATCTTGAAGTTTATACGCTCTTTTAGCGGCTTTTCAGAAGCCGTATAAAGAATACTGTAAACAACTTCATCGAGAAGAGCTTTCTGATATATGTATCTGTTCTTGACAATTTCCCTCATTGACTTTGTTGCCTCAGATATAGAATTCTTGTCATTACGCAGAATCATAGCTTTAGGCATTGAAGATGGTCTGACCGTAATAGTCTTCAACTCAAATGACGAATACACCGTACCATTTCTATCTGCAACCGAATACTGATGCGAATGCTGAACGGTGCCGTCAACATCACCAGACCGGGTTCCAACAGAATCCTGTTTAAAAGCGCGGCGTTCGGTCTCATTGACATCTTTTTCAAGATATCTTAATGTCTCATTTAGCTCAAGGTTACGGGCAGCCTGATACAGGGCCTTTGTTACAGACTCATCAAACTGTTCTTTCTTCATGTGCACCATTTCTTCAATGTATTTTATCTGCATGAAGAGTAGCACAAGGAAAGAAAGTCCCATTACTATTGCCACTGTCCAAATAGTTGCTTTTTTCATATCGGCAAATATATCGTAAAAACAAATAAGCCCAAATCGTTTTGTTAATTAAAAATCTAAAATTTATCTATATTAACCAAACAACAACAAGTTAATTAATTATTATCAATTTTATCAGATATACAAGACCACATTTATTTAAAGAAAAGGAGAGCAGACAAACATACAACTTACATGATAAATAATTTCAACATCAAAATGCCGCCTGGCCAATTCTAAAATTTAAGCCGTTGCAGCTTAACCTTTAAGCTGCAACGGCCTTTTTATACAAACACCGGCTGCCTTAATTCACACACAACCGGCAATAATATAATAAAAGCTATATGCATTCATACTGCACATACTATGCTGTTGCAATATACTTTTATTCATCCTTATCTTCAAGTTCTGCCTCGTGCTCCTTAATAAGAGCCTGCTGAATATCATTAGGAACAAGTTCGTAACTTGCAAACTTTGTTGTAAACGACGCACGTCCGCCAGTGATGGAACTTAACGAGATAGAATAATTTGCAAGTTCCTTCAACGGTATCTTTGCCTGTAACTTCTGATAACCAGCCTCGCTGTCCATACCCATAATGAGAGCACGGCGACCCTGCAAATCACTCATAACATCACCCATAAAGTCTGCTGGAACATAAACCTCAAGGTCATAAATAGGCTCCAGAATCTTCGGACCAGCGTTCTTAAATGCCTCAGAGAATGCATGACGGGCAGCCAACATGAATGAAAGTTCATTACTGTCAACCGGGTGCATCTTTCCGTCGTAAACAACAACACGTACATCACGGGCATAGCTTCCTGTCAATGGTCCCTGCTCCATACGTTCCATAATACCCTTTAATATAGCAGGCATGAAACGAGTGTCAATAGCTCCACCGACAACAGAATTGATGAATACCAATTTGCCTCCCCATTCAAGGTCGACAACCTCTTTACTCTTAATATTCATCTTGAACTCCTGTCCGTTAAATTTGTAAGAAACCGGATCAGGCATACCCTCAGCATAAGGTTCTACGATTAGATGAACCTCACCAAATTGTCCGGCACCTCCAGACTGTTTTTTATGGCGATAGTCAGCACGTGCTGCTTTGGTAATTGTCTCGCGATATGGAATCTTTGCATCGATAAACTTCACCTGCAGTTTCTCATTGTTCTCAAGACGCCATTTAAGCGTACGCAAATGGAACTCACCCTGACCATGAACAATAGTCTGGCGCAACTCTTTGCTCTGCTCAACAACCCATGTAGGATCTTCCTGTCTCATCTTCAACAAGGCAGCCATCAGTTTTTCTGTATCAGCCTCATTGACAGCCTTTATTGCACGAGAATATTTAGAATTAGGATATTTAATGAAATCAAACCTGTTGTCACAGTCTTTTCCGTTAAGAGTATTTCCTGTCTTTACATCCTTAAGTTTAACAGTACATCCTATATCACCGGCATTAAGACAGTCGACAGCCTGACGGTTGGCTCCTGCACATACAAAAATATTGGCGATACGTTCTTTAGAGCCACGGTCAGCATTACTCAAATCGTCTCCAGGCTTAACGCAACCACTCATAACCTTGAAGTAAGAAACCTCTCCAATATGAGGTTCAACACCAGTCTTAAAGAAATACAATGATTCCGGACCTGAAGTTTCAGCTGCAACCTCCTCACCGCGTGTATTATGGATCTTCGGCATTTCGCTCACGAAAGGAACAACATTACCCAAAAATTCCATAAGGCGATGAACACCCATGCTCTTACCTGCACAAACACAGAACACGGGGAATATAGAACGGGTTACAAGTCCCTTACGGATACCTTCACGCATTTCATCCTCTGTAAGGGTCTCCTCCTCAAAGAATTTCTCCATCAAGGTTTCATCGTTCTCGGCAGCAGCCTCTACCAAGGCTTTATGAAGTTCCATTGCCTTGTCCATCTCTTCGGCAGGAATCTCCTCAATAATAGGAGCACCGCCCTCAGGCTTCCAAGAGTATTTCTTCATCAAAAGAACATCAATAAGAGCATTAAAGCCTGGACCTGTTGTTATAGGATATTGTATCTGAACGCATTTCGGACCATAAATGTCCTTCATGCTGCTTATTATCGTATCAAAGTCACATTTATCACTGTCAAGCTGGTTGATAAGGAATATAACCGGCTTTTTCAGCTTTTCTGTATATCTGAAGTTATTCTGTGTGCCAACTTCGGGACCATACTGACCATTAATCAATATCACAGCCTGGTCAGTAACGTTAAGGGCTGTAATGGCACCTCCGACAAAGTCGTCAGAGCCAGGGCAATCTATGATATTAAGTTTCTTGTTGTTCCACTCTACATTAAAAACAGTTGAAAATACCGAGTAGCCGTATTCTTGTTCAACCGGGAAATAGTCACTTACAGTGTTTTTTGCTTCTACAGTACCGCGGCGCTTGATAAGTCCGCTCTCATATAACATAGCTTCGGCAAGAGTAGTCTTGCCTGATCCCGCACTGCCAAGCAAGGCAATGTTTTTAATCTCGTTAGTTTGATAAACTCTCATATTAATATAGATTTAAGTTAATAACTTATGTTGGCCTCTAAGTTACGATTTTTTGCGCAAACAAACAAAATAAAACGCAAAAAAGCTCATAAAAATTAAAACATATTAGTATTTTTGCATTAAAATAAAGAAAACGAAACTGAAAACGCTAAAAATATAATGGCTGGCATCTACATTCACATACCATTCTGCAAGACTCGCTGCATTTATTGCGGTTTCTATTCAACGACACTTCTAGATATGCGCAACGAATATATTGACGCCGTTTGCAGAGAGATGAAACTAAGGAAAAATTACCTCAATGAACCTATCTCCACAATATATCTTGGCGGAGGAACTCCCTCTATGTTGGATGAAGACAATCTGAACAAACTGTTTCTATATATAAATAATGTATATAGTGTGAATGCCAATGCCGAAATAACAATGGAATGTAATCCAGACGACGTAACGCCGGAATTTGCAAATATTATCAGTAGGCTGCCGATAAACCGTGTCAGCATGGGGGCACAAACCTTTTCAGACAAAAGACTGGCATTACTACACAGACGTCATAATGCAGGCGAAGTAAGCAAAGCTGTAATGCTGCTAAGAAAAGCAGGCATACATAATATAAGCATCGATCTGATGTTTGGATTTCCTAACGAGAGTCTCGAACAATGGAAAGAAGACATCGCAACAGCCTTGTCACTAAATGTAGAACATATCTCGGCATACAGTCTTATGTATGAAGAAGGAACACCACTATGGAATATGCTCAAAAACGGCAAAATAGAAGAAATAGACGATGACTTGAGCATTGCTATGTATAACGAGCTTGTCAGTCAGTTGACAGCATCAGGATATGAACATTATGAAATCAGTAATTTTGCCAAACCGGGTTTTCGCTCACGCCATAACAGCAGTTACTGGCATCAAGTGCCATATATTGGTCTTGGGGCTGCCGCACATTCATTTGACATGAAATCAAGACAATGGAATGTGGCAGATGTCAGAAAATACATTAAAAGCATAAACAGCAATATTATTCCTATGGAACGTGAGACACTCGATAAGGACACTATCATGAACGACATAATAACAACAGCATTAAGAACATCTGACGGCATAGACTTAAAGAAAGTAGAAAACATGCTTGGCAGTGAATACAGTAATCAAGTTGTAAAAAATGCTGCAAAACATATTGACGAAGGATTGTTGGAATTAAAAGGAGGAAGGCTTAAACTTACTAAAAAAGGAATTTATATCAGCGATATGATAATGAGCGACATTATGATTGTATAAATAAGTCTCACAACCTACGTGCAATATACACATACGATGAAACAACACAGATACAGCAAGGGCATCAATAAAAATATCAAATCATAATGAAAGCATAATTGCGCATTATATTACACTTTGACTTTCAACAACATTACAACAAAAAGGATGTTTTCAATTATAATACTCAATACGCACAAAACTAACAAAATCAAGAAACGAACATAAGTCTCTGAAACATAACATTTTACAAAAACGTTTTACAAAACACACTATACAAATTTTATAGAACGCGCCCTAAACGGGTGCTATTTATAATGCAAAAAGCCCATAAAACAATACCCAAAAGTATGGTTTCACAATATAAAAGGCATGCTTTTACAAGACAAAAGCTATGTTTTCGCTTTACAAAAGCATGCCTTTCACAAAATATTAAAACTATTTTATGAGGAATATACATAAAAACATATATTTGAAAAGCCAGATTAAAAAATTCCCATAAAAATACATATTAACAAAATGAGCATAATACGCACACTACTAATTACATTTTGTAAAATTGTCCGATGTCGTATTTCAACAAAATATAAAATCTGTAACATTAATCAAATTGATGTGGCAATATAATATTCTGAAAGAACAACAATAAGACAAAACTGACAACAAGGCATTAAAGCATGATCAAACAGAAGTGTTCACCGATGCTTTTTTATAATAATGTTTGGTCGTGACAATAAAATTACTTAATTTTGCCAACTAAAGCAATAATAATACGCAGAAATATTCAGCTATAGCTGACAAAAAGTAAGCGTAAAGAATTAAGAAATGATTTCAGTAGAAGGACTAAAAGTAGAATTTGGCGTAAAGCCGCTATTCAGCAATGTAAGTTTCGTGGTTAACGACCGCGACCGTATAGCCCTTGTTGGCAAAAACGGTGCAGGGAAATCTACAATGCTGAAAATACTCTGCGGTATGCAGAAGCCAACGGCAGGAACTGTGGCCGTACCAAGCGGAACCACTATAGGATATCTGCCTCAGGTAATGATTCTTCAGGACGACACAACTGTGCGCGAAGAGGCGCGCAAAGCTTTTGCCGGAAATACAGAGATGAAGGCAAGGCTTGACAAAATGAACCAGGAACTGGCAGAACGCACAGACTATGACAGCGAGGAATACATGGCTCTTGTACAAAAATTCACCCAAGAGCACGAAAGGTATATGATGATGGGAGCTGAAAGTTATGAGGCCGACATCGAACGTACTCTGATAGGACTTGGATTTGAACGTTCTGACATGTCACGGCCTACAAGCGAATTCAGCGGAGGTTGGCGTATGCGTATAGAATTGGCAAAAATTCTTTTGCAAAAGCCTGACGTGCTGCTGCTGGACGAGCCGACCAACCATCTGGACATTGAAAGTATCCAATGGTTGGAACAATTCCTGGCACAAAGTGCAAAAGCAGTTGTTCTTGTAAGCCACGACAGGGCTTTCATTAACAATGTAACCAACCGCACTCTAGAAATAAGTTGCGGAAAAGTAGTTGACTACAAGGTGAAATATGACGAATACGTTAAATTGAGGGCAGAACGTCGCGAACAGCAGCTCCGTGCATACGAAAACCAGCAAAAAGAGATTGCTGACATAAAGGACTTTATAGAACGATTCCGTTACAAGCCCACTAAAGCCGTACAGGTGCAAAGCCGCATAAAGCAACTTGAAAAGATAGTCCCGATAGAGATTGACGAAGTGGACAATTCTGCCATGCACCTAAAGTTTCCTCCATGTCTTCGCAGTGGTGATTATCCTGTAATATGCGATGAAGTACGCAAGGATTACGGCACCCATACCGTTTTTGATCATGTAACATTCACCATAAAGCGCGGCGAAAAGGTCGCTTTTGTAGGAAAGAACGGTGAAGGAAAGTCAACTCTCGTAAAATGTATAATGAACGAGATCCCTTACACCGGAACATTAAAAATAGGACACAACGTTCAAATAGGATATTTCGCTCAGAACCAGGCCCAATTACTTGACGAGAATCTCACTGTTTTTCAAACTATAGACAATGTAGCTAAGGGAGACATAAGATTAAGAATAAACGATATTCTCGGAGCCTTTATGTTCGGAGGCGAAGCATCAGAGAAAAAGGTTAAAGTTTTAAGTGGAGGCGAACGTAGCCGACTGGCTATGATAAAGCTGCTGCTTGAACCAGTAAACTTACTGATACTCGATGAGCCTACCAATCACCTTGACATGCCGTCAAAAGATGTATTGAAAGAGGCGATAAAAGCATTTGACGGTACTGCTATAATTGTAAGCCACGACCGTGAGTTTCTCGATGGTCTTGTAACAAAAGTGTATGAGTTCGGAGGAGGAAAGGTCAGAGAGCATCTTGGAGGTATATATGACTTTCTACATGCCCACAATATTGAATCGCTCGATTCTCTTGGACATAATGCACACAATATGACGGTTCAACAGTCATCTGGCAGTAATGTATCTGATAGCTGCAACGAGCCACAACAAGAAGAAACGTCGGCCAAACAATCGTATGAGGAAAGAAAAGAGCAGCAGAAAAAAATACGCAAGGCAGAAAAGGCTGTAAAAGAATCAGAAACAAAAATTGAAAAACTTGAGAAACATCTCAAGGAGCTCAACGATTTGTTATGCCTTCCGGAAAGAGCCAGTGACATGGACTTGATAAACGACTACACTTCAACGAAAAAAAATCTTGATGATGAAGTAGAAAGATGGGAACAGCTCTCAGAAGAACTTGAAAAATATATGTAAAATAACATACCATCAACTTAAACAAAAAGAATTATGAAAATGAAACACCTTATCCCAGCAGTGCTTTTTGCCTCAGTCTCACTGACAGCGGGCGCACAGACACAGCTGAAGTCGGGAATCGACATGAAAAATCTCGACACCAGTGTTAAACCGGCGGATGATTTCTATCATTACGCATGTGGCGGATGGATGAAAAACAACCCACTACCGGCAGCTTACTCACGCTTCGGCAGTTTCGACCAACTCGGCCTCGACAACAACAAGCGTATCAACACCATCTTGAACGACTTGCTAAAAAAAGAGTATCCAGAAGGCAGCACGGAGCGTAAACTCAGCGATTTCTACAAGATGGCCATGGACTCTGTACGCCGCAACAAGGAAGGCGTAAAGCCGGTCATGCCGCTCATCAATGAAATTGAGAAAGCGAAAAACACTTCAGACTTGCGCAAAATTCAGCTTAAATATGCAACATTTGGTTATGGTGTGCCAATGGGTATAGGTTTCGGAGCTGACGAAAAAAATGCCACAATGAATATTCTCAATGTATATCAGGGCGGTTTGGTTCTTGGACAAAAAGAATATTATCTCGATACAGACCCTGCTACTACAGCCATAAGAGAGGCTTACAAGAAACATATCGAACGTATGTTCAAACTCTTCGGCTTCTCTGATGCGGCAGCAAAGAAAAAGATGGAGAATATCATGAAGGTTGAAACGGCTCTTGCAAAGGTGTCTAAATCAAGCACTGAACTGCGTGACGTTGCAGCCAACTATAACAAAATGACCATTCAGGATTTCGAAAGCAACTATCCACATGTTGGTCTGACACAACTCATGAATGCGGAAGGTGTAAAGAGCGACTACTTTAAGGAGCTTGTTGTTGGACAGCCTGCATTCGTAAAAGGAGCTGACAAAATTCTGTCTGAAATGACGGCAGACGAGATGCGTGCATATATGGAATGGGATGTCATAGTTTCTGCTGCAAGCTATCTAAGCGATGATGTCATAGCTGCAAACTTTGATTTCTTCGGCAAGACAATGTCAGGCCGCAAAGAAGACCATCCGCGCTGGAAACGTGCTACAAGTCAGGTTGAAAGCCAAATGGGTGAAGCTTTAGGTAAGATGTACGTTGAACGTTATTTCCCTGCTTCATCTAAAGAGCGTATGGAAAAACTTGTAAAAAACCTGCAGATATCTCTTGCTGAAAGAATCAAGGCTCAGGACTGGATGAGTGACGCAACAAAGAAAGCCGCTCTAGACAAGCTTGACGCATTCTATGTAAAAATAGGCTATCCTAACAAATGGAAAGATATGTCAGGTCTGACTATTGACCCGAAACTGTCTTATTATGAAAATGTTCAGAATTGCCGCAAATTCTGGAACGAATGGGATATCAACTATCGTGCAGGTAAACCTGTAGATAAAGATGAGTGGTTCATGACTCCTCAGACTGTAAACGCATATTATAATCCTACGACAAATGAAATATGCTTCCCTGCAGGTATTCTTCAAGTTCCATTCTTTGATCCTACAGCTGACGATGCATTCAACTATGGTGCCATCGGTGTTGTTATAGGTCACGAGATGACTCACGGATTCGACGACCAGGGACGTAATTATGACAAAAATGGAAATATGACTGACTGGTGGACAGCCAGTGATGCTGAAAACTTTAACAAGCGTGCACAGGTATGCATCGATTTCTTCTCTGCCATAAAGGTTCTGCCTGATCTTAACGCTAACGGCAAACTCACACTTGGAGAAAATCTTGCCGACCACGGAGGTCTGCAGGTTGCATACAATGCATACAAGAACGCTACAAAAGATGCTCCGCTGAAAGAAATCGACGGTCTGACAGCAGATCAGCGATTCTTCCTTGCCTATGCAGGTGTATGGGCAGCCAACATCACAGATGAAGAAATACGCAACCGCACAAAGAGCGATCCTCACTCACTTGGCGAATGGCGTGTAAATGGCGCCCTGCCACACATTGACGCATGGTATGAAGCATTCAACATCAAGCCTACAGACAAGATGTATATACCTAAAGAGCAGCGCCTGCAACTTTGGTAAAATGAATAAAACGAGGACTTAAATCCGCGTTAAAAAAGCTAAAGAAGCCCCAAGGAGAAATCCAAGGGGCTTTTTTATTGCCAATAAAATATATCAGAACAAAGTTTTCCGTTTCAACAATGCGCTATCTCATTTTTTTTGTGTAAGTTTGCCACATGTTAATGAGAAAGAGAGATTAAAAGATGCCATTAAGAATACCAGACAAACTGCCAGCAATAGATATTCTGAAAAAAGAGAATATCTTTGTCATGAACAGTTCAAGGGCACATACGCAGGACATTCGCCCACTGCACATCGTAATATTAAACCTCATGCCTCTGAAAATTACAACAGAGACCGACCTCATACGTCTATTGTCAAATACCCCCCTACAGATGGACATAACGTTCATGAAACTGAAGAGCCATACGCCTAAGAATACTCCAATAGAACACATGATGGCCTTCTATAAAGACTTCGATGTGATAAAAGACAAGAAGTTCGATGGTATGATAATAACCGGCGCACCGGTTGAGAACTACGCATTTGAGGAAGTTAATTATTGGGAAGAAGTAACAAAAATATTTTCATGGGCCAAAAACCATGTAACCAGTACGCTATATATATGTTGGGCAGCACAGGCCGGTTTATACTATCATTACGGCATACCAAAATATTCCCTGCCGAAAAAAATGTTTGGTGTGTTTAAGCAACATACTCTACAACCACTGTTGCCTATATTCAGAGGATTCGACGACTATTTCTATATGCCTCAGAGCAGACATACAGAGATAAGGAAACAGGACATAGAAGCAAAACCGGAACTGCAACTCATTGCAGAATCAGACGAAAGCGGAGTTAGCATTGTCATGGCGCGTGGAGGACGTGAGTTTTTCATAACTGGACATTTGGAATACTCACCCGATACGCTCGACAAGGAATACCGTCGGGACATGGGCAAACGGGACGATGTTGACATGCCTGTAAACTACTACATCAACAATAATCCTGCTAACCGCCCTTTGGTACGCTGGAGAGCACATGCCAATCTACTCTTTAACAATTGGATTAATTATTACGTTTATCAAGAAACCCCTTACGACATAAATAAAATTGAGTAAAAGTATCGAACTTCTGGCCCCGGCCAGAAATCTAGAATGCGGCATAGCTGCCATTGATTATGGAGCTGATGCAGTATACATCGGAGCAAGCCGCTTTGGTGCACGGGCTGCTGCAGGCAATTCTGTAGAGGATATAAAAGCCCTATGCGACTACGCACATACTTACATGGCAAAAGTTTACGTAACAGTAAACACCATTATCTTTGACAACGAGCTTGATGCGACAAAAGAACTTATTACACAACTCTATGAAGCAGGAGCCGATGCTATACTAGTGCAAGATATGGGACTGCTGAACATGGACTTACCACCTATTCCTCTACATGCAAGCACGCAAACAGATAACCGTACAGTTGAAAAAGTTAAATGGCTTGCAGGATTGGGCTTCAGCCGCGTAGTGCTGGCAAGAGAACTTTCAGCCAATGAAATCAGCCATATACATCACGAAGTTCCTGACGTAGAATTAGAAGTTTTTGTTCATGGAGCATTGTGCGTAAGTTACTCCGGACAATGCTATGCTTCACAATATTGTTTTGGACGCAGTGCCAATAGAGGCGAATGTGCCCAATTCTGTCGTCTAAAGTTTGATCTTGAAGACGCAAATGGCAATGTCATTCAAAAGGGACGCCATCTGTTGTCACTGAAAGATCTCTGCCAGATAGACAGGCTGGAAACTCTTCTTGACAGTGGAGCAACATCATTAAAAATTGAAGGCAGACTAAAAGACATTACTTATGTAAAGAACGTAACTGCTGCATATAGTAAACGATTAAACGAAATAATAGCCCATAGTAATGGCAGATACAGACGAGCTTCATTGGGGAAATGTACATACACTTTTGAACCAAACCTCAACAAGACTTTTAATCGCGGATTCACTCACTATTTTTTGGATGGGCGCAAGGATGATATGTCTTCGCCATTAACACCTAAGGCTATTGGAGAATTTGTCGGTAACATCAAAAATATAAATCACGGCTCAATCATTGTAGCCGGAACTGCAGCCTTTACAAATGGTGATGGTCTTTGCTTTTTCAATGACCAAAATGAGTTACAGGGATTCAGGGTAAATAGGGCACAAGGTAATGCTATTTTTCCACAAAAGATGCCAGTTGGACTTAAGCGCGGTATAGCACTTTACCGCAACAACGATCAAGCCTTTGAGAAAATTCTGACAAATAAGAGTTCTGAACGCAAAATAAATATTACGATGCAAATATACGAGTCGGCAGAAGGTAAAATAAAACTTGAAGCCTATGCCGGTAATGTTAACGTTTGTATAGATGAGCAATGTGGAACCCAGGTAGCCATAAAGCCTCAAACAGAAAACATAATACGTCAGCTGACAAAACTCGGCAACACTCCTTTTGAATGCAACGATGTATCAATGCCATATGGTCAACTTAAAAATTTCATTCCATCAAGTTTACTTACACACATGAGACGCAACATCACTCAAAAACTTGAACAGGCAATCAGAAAGGCCGTTCAAGACCAACGTGATGATTCTAAAAATGACGCGACACAAGCAAAGGGCCAAGGGAGTAATAATTATCCAGACAGGCACACATATCTATATAACATTGCAAACAGACAATCTGCAGAGTTCTATAAAATGCAACAAAAGCACACAACTCCTGCACCAGAAATAAGTATGCCTAATAATGCCTTGTTGATGCAATGCCGCTACTGTCTGCGCCATGCACTCGGAGAATGTTCACGACAAACTGGCACAAACGATACATACAAAACGCCATTATATCTGCGTATGTCAGACGGCAGACGCTTTAGGCTACAGTTTGACTGCTCGCGATGCCAAATGAATGTTATTGCCGACAAATAATAATAACAAACAGTAATAGTTCATGAACAAGCCATTAGCCATAATAAAAGACCTCAAAGTCTGCATAATAGTAGCCTTAATCACAACAGCAACTATTATGACGTCATCATGTTATCATAATGTCGGACGAAAGGCAACATCGGCTGTTACAACGGCATCACAGTCGGACACAATGGCTTTTGAACGTACACATCACTATTCGCTAAACTACAATTTTGTGGTGAAAGCCGACTCACTTGTGCTACTTCGACAACAGCCTGAAGAATTACTTAACAATATGCTCACCGACTCAGTGATAGTTTACAAACATAACCATATAGTTGTGGCAGACATCAGGATAATACCTGCAGATCCTATCGACTCGGTATGGATACAAGTGGCACGTGACCAGAATACATTCGGATGGACACATGAATCAGCCTTGCTGAAACGTGCTGTACCAAGCGATCCGATATCACAGTTTATATCGACTTTCTCAGACGCTCATCTTCTTATTTTTCTTATCATTATCAGTACAATTTCGGTAGCTTATTTGATGCGGACACTTCTACGCCGCAAAGCACGAATAGTGCATTTTAACGACATAGACTCATTTTACCCTACCCTGCTGGCCCTTATTGTCGCTGCTGCCGCGACATTATATTCAAGCATACAAAATTTTGAGCCTGACGTATGGCGGCATTTCTATTTCCACCCGACACTCAATCCACTTAACGTCCCATTTACCCTTGCAGTGTTTTTAGCTACCGTATGGGCCATGCTTGTAGTGTCGCTTGCCGTAGTAGATAGTGTACGCCGTACTTTGCCTACAGCAGAAGCAACACTATATCTTTGCGGCCTTGCTGGAGTATGCGCCGCAAATTATATAATTTTCTCAATAGCGACACTCTATTATGTTGGATACCCTCTTTTGGCTGCATACATATATTTTGCAGTGAAGACCTATTTCAATAGGTCCAGATGTATTTATTTTTGCGGCAAATGCGGAGCCGGACTAAGACATAAAGGCGTGTGCCCGCAATGCGGAGCCATTAACACGTAACGGATTTATATTGAGCATATATCAAATTTTTAAGCGACGCCTATGCGCTGCCACAGAAATAAGAAAAACACTGCAGCTACAACACGGCGTCGCATCGGTAGTTCAAAACTTAAAAGAACAAAAGAGTCGGTCCGAGCATCTACAGAAAACGAAAACAGAGATGAGAAAATCAGCTATGTCTCCGTTGTGGCATAAACTTCTCTTGAATAAACTGAAAAACGACAAACAACGGTGGTACGACAAATAAAAGAGCTATCGTTCCAACTAGCATTCCACCAACGGTACCAACGCCAATGGATATATTGCCATTAGCACCTACTCCCGTTGAAAACATCATAGGCAGCATACCGAAAATCATGGTAAGCGACGTCATAAGTATCGGTCTGAGACGAACGCCCGCAGCTGACACAGCAGCCTGGACTATAGGCATGCCAGCACGGCGTCGCTCAGAGGCATACTCGGTGAGCAGGATGGCTGTTTTGGAAAGTAGACCAATTAGCATAACGAGCCCCGTCTGCAGGTAGATATTATTCTCGAGACCGAACATCTTGGCAAACAAGAAACTGCCAGCAAGACCGAATGGCACCGAAAGGATAACAGCCAACGGTACGAAGAGACTCTCATAGAGCGCACAGAGAATGAGATAGATAAACACCACACACACGGCAAACACCAGCATGGCTGTGTTACCCGCAGCCGACTCCTCACGCGACATGCCACCAAACTCGTAACCGTATCCTGTTGGCAGAGTCTTGGCTGCCACCTCCCGAATAGCCTCGATAGCCTGTCCCGAACTATACCCAGAGGCTGCCGAACCGTTGACCTGTATAGCCGAAAAAAGATTAAAACGTGTGAGAACCTCCGAACCATAGACTCTAGTGAGCCTCAGATACTGGCTTATTGGCGACATTTGTCCGTCAGAATTGCGCACAAACATGTTGTCAAGCGAGCGCGTGTCAAGACGGAATTCGGGCGGAGCCTGCACCATGACACGATAAAGCTTTGAAAACCTATTCATGTTAGACGCGTAATTTCCACCAATGTATCCAGACAATGTGCTAAGCACATCGGCCGGAGACACACCATTACGCTTGCACCGTGCTGCATCTACCTCTACGAGATACTGTGGAAACTTTGTGTCAAATGATGTCGTGGCGCGACCTATCTCGGGTCGACGGCTCAGAGAATCGATAAACAGCCGCGTGTATTTAAGCAAATCTTCAGTGGTACCTCCTTTCTGATCCTGTACATACACCTCAAATCCACTACTTGTGCCGTAGCCAGGAATCATAGGCCGCGTGAAAGCAATAATGTCGGCGCCAGATATTGGTGCCGTAATACGCTGTATCTCATTTATCACAGCATCTAAAGCGTCCTCCTTACGCTTGCGCTGGCTCCAATCCTTAAGACGTATAGTGAACATGCCGTTGCAAGCACCCTGTCCGCTCAGCGTAGAAATGCCCGTAGTATTAGACTGCAGCTCTATCTGTGGTATGGTACGCAAGCAGCTGTCAACCTGCTCCATAACTTTGCGCGTTTGGCTGACACTGTTGCCCGGTGACGTGCGCACGTCAACAAACACAGTGCCCATGTCTTCGTTGGGAACAAAACCCGTTTTGGTGGTGGCCATAAGCACAGCCAAGCCGACACAGGCAACTACCAACAGCACTACAGACAACCATCTGTGACCTAGCATGAAAGCTACGCCCGATCTATATTTGCGCACTAACCGCCCGAAAGCCGCGTCGAATGCCATATGAAAACGCGATGAAAAACTGAGCCGTGCACCAGAGGATGCATCGACATGAGGCGTCATTATCAATGAACACAAGGCTGGACTCAGCGTCAAGGCATTGACCAACGAAATAGCCACGGCGGCAGCCATTGTAAGTCCGAACTGAGTGTAAAACGTACCTGTAGTACCACCAATAAAGCTAACCGGAATAAACACTGCCATGAAAACAAACGTGGTGGTAACAAGAGCCGACGTGATGCCGTCCATGGCCCCGACAGTGGCATCATAGGCCGAACGACAACCTTCATCAAACTTTGCCTGAACGGCTTCCACCACCACTATTGCATCATCAACCACAGTACCGATAACAAGCACAAGGGCAAAAAGCGTGAGCATATTGAGACTGAAGCCCGCTACATAGAGAAAAGCGAACGTACCCACGAGTGATACTATAATAGAAAGGGTCGGAATGAGCGTAGAGCGCAAACTCTGCAAGAACACATAAACCACAAGTACAACCAAAACTATAGCTTCAACAAGAGTCTTTATCACGTTTTTAACTGATGCATCAAGAAAGTCTTTTGTACTCATAAGGTCGGCTATCTTAATACCTTTAGGCAGCGTCTTTGATATCTCGGCCACCGTACGGTCAATTTCCTCAATAATTTCATTTGCGTTAGAACCCGATGTTTGAGCAATCATAATGTTACAACCAGGATGACCATTCACCTCGTTAATATAGTCATAAGCCCTAGTGCCCAGTTCCACTGTAGCTACATCTTTTAAGCGCAGCACCTCGCCGTCGGGGAGCGACTTTATCACAAGATTCTCATAGTCAATCTCGTTCTCATAACGCCCACGATATTTCAGTACATACTGAAATGTGTTTTTGGCCTCGGCCCCCAAAGTGCCCGTGGCTGCCTCAACATTTTGTTCGTCAAGAACCTCGGCAATGTCAGACGGCACGAGTCCGTACTGCTTCATCTTGCCTGGGTTAAGCCATATTCGCATGGAATATTCATATCCGAACACGTTGACCTCACCGACACCGGCAATACGCGAAAGACGCGGCTCGATGTTAATCTTCATATAATTAGTGAGAAAAGCCTCATCAAACGAATCGTCTGGACTATATACGGCCAACTGCTTTATGTTACTCGTCTGTCGTTTACGTACTGTTATTCCACTTTTTGTGACCTCAGCAGGCAGCAATCCCTGAGCCGTAGCTATGCGATTCTGAACATTGACTGTAGCCATGTCGGGATCAGTACCCTGACGGAAGTATACGCTAATCTTAGCCGAACCATTGTTAGACGACGTCGATGTCATATAGGTCATATTTTCAACACCATTGAGTGCCTCCTCGAGCGGAACCACGACACTCTTCTGAACGGTTTCAGCATTGGCACCACTGTATGTCGCAGACACACTGACCGTAGGTGGTGCAATATCAGGAAACTGTTCTATAGAAAGCTGTGTGAGTCCTATTATTCCGAGGATAAATATCAGCACGGATATTACTCCGGCCAGTATTGGCCGGTCGATGAATGTCGTTATCTTCATAAGCAGCGTTATTTATTTTTTGTCTATGACCTTATCTTTGCCACCCACTACAGTACCTTCGCGCATCAATCCGGCACCTTCAGCAATAATGACATCACCGGGTTTCAGTCCTGAAAGCACTATGTAATTCTGTCCGTCGTTATATTTATATATGGTCACTGGTGCCGACTGTGTCTTACCGTTAACCACCTTCCATACAAATACGCGGTCCTGAAGTTCATATGTAGCAGCCTGAGGTATTACTATACAGTTCTTGTGCACCGTAGGAACCATCACAGACGCACTACCGCCATTGCGCAGCAGATGGCGCGGATTAGTAAAAACTGCACGCAAACCTACGGCTCCAGTACCTTGGTCTATGGTGCCGCCTATGGCGTCGATGCGTCCCTCCACACCATAACTTTTGCCGTTACTCATGGCGAGCCTCACCGATGGCAACTTCTTCTTTGCCTCATCAAGAGAACCATACTCCTGTATAAGGTCGAGCATTTGGCTCTCTGACATTGAGAAATAGGCATAAACCTCGGAGTCGTCTGACACGGTCACAAGTGGCTCCTCGATAGTGCTACTCACAAGAGCACCTACACGATATGGAATCATGCTAGCCACACCATCAACAGGACTCTTGACCACCGTGTATGACAAATCGTTGGCCGCACGAGTAAGTTCGGCACGGGCTTGAGCTACAGCGGCACGTGCCTCGCGCAGCGAATTGACAGCAGTGCGGCGGTCATAGTCTGACACCACATTATTCTTATACAAAGCTTCCTTACTCTCAGCCGTAAGTTCGGCTGTACTCAACTTAGCCTCTGCACTGGCAAGATTGGCTTTGGCCGTACTAAACGCCGCCTTATAAGGAATCTGATCAATAACAAACAACACTTGTCCGCGCTTTACAGCGTCGCCCTCGTTTATACGTATGTCGGTGATAGTACCGCTTACTTGAGGACGCACCTCCACAGCCTGACGCCCCTGTAACGTGGCAGTGTAAGACGACTGCAACGTGAAGTCGCACCGCTCCACTGTGAGCGTCTTGTACTTTTCTTCCGGCACGGTACTCTTCTTATCGTCGCAAGCACTAAGCAACAACAAACTACACACGGCGAGCATAATACATGTCTTAATGTTCATACTTTATAAAAATTACTTTTCTTGTATTTAATTAAATATATATAAAACCTAAAGTCGCAGAAATACCCATAAAGACCAACCAATATAAAGTGGCTGGCCACCAAACTATCCAGGCCATAGCAAACAATTTTATGCACCCTCAAAAACAGCCTTGACAATGCCGACATGATGCAAATTTATATATTATGCACCTTAACGTGAATCATGTGATGACAAACACCGCATTTGTGGTGACAAACGCTATGACAGCAACAACCGACATTCGGCAAAATATATTATCTTTGCACATGAGACACCATTTTACAATCAAGGTGCCCACCCATACAAAGTATACCATTTTCGTTAATACAGACAAAAAACTTACATAACAATGAAAAACAACCACATAGCCCTATATATAGACCTGTTGTTTTGTTTGGTCATTATGCCGTTGACAATTATGTTACTGCCAGTTGACAGATGGATTGTACATAACAAAGCCTTCCTACTGACACTTATATTCTATGTTTATGCACTCTATTTCGTCTATCGCCGTACATGTATACCCAAGCTCTTCATGCAGAAAAAATACATACGCATAGCCTTACTGATGGTAACGCTCGCTGCCATCACGCTACTACTAACTTATTTTCCGATGCCGACCAGACACAGCAACCCACAACAGGCAGCGGCCCGGCTTAACATGCGCACTCAGACTATATGGTTTTTCTTTCTCATGGTAACCGGCTTCTCTTTCGCCATAGAACTTACATTTGAGTTATTCAAGCAAATGTTGGCAAAACAAGAGATTGCAGCCGAGATGAACAAAGCTGAATTAGCACTATATAGGGCCCAGATCAATCCACACTTTCTGTTTAATACGCTCAATACTCTATATGCCCTCGTACTGTCCGGCTCAGACAAAACAGAATCAGCCTTCGTAAAATTTTCCGGCATATTAAAGTATATGTATGTCCAAGCACGCTCTGAGTATATAACAATAGAACAAGAAATAGAATACATCAGGCAATACACCGACCTGCAAAAGCTAAGACTGAACAAACACACCATAGTAAGACTGACAGCTATGGCCGACAACTGGCAAACACTAGTACCATCAATGATTCTAATAACTTTTGTTGAAAATGCTTTCAAATACGGCACATCGGCCGACACCAATTGCGATATAAACATCAATATAAACTTGAAAAACGGATGTTTAAACTTCAACACCGTAAACTCTGTAATCAGACAAGGCAACAGTGCCCATAAAGGCATCGGGCTGTCAAATTGCCGCAAGCGGCTCGAACTCCTATACCCAGGACGCTACGAGCTTGAGACCAAACAACAAGACAACAAATATGTCACAAAACTTAAAATCTAACTACAATGAATAATATAACGTGCATAGCTATAGACGACGAACCCATGGCACTAATCGTCATCGAACAATTCTGCAGACGCAGAGGTGGCATATGTCTCACCACATATAGTGAGCCACAAACCGGCATAAGCGAAATAAGGCGGACAAAACCTCAATTAGTGTTTCTCGATATACAAATGAGCAATATAAGCGGGCTAGACATTGCCCGTGATTTACAACCAAGCACATGTTTCATATTCACCACTGCGCACGCTCAATATGCACTTGAGGGATTTAATCTAGATGCCGTTGACTTTCTTCACAAGCCATTTGCCTATGAACGCTTCTGCCAAGCTATTGACAAAGCAGCAAGACGTATAAAGAGCATGTCTGACTGTACACCGCAACATATCGTGGTTAAACAGGAATATGCAGATATCAGCATTCCACTACATGACATTCTCTACGTAGAGGCATTGGGGAACTATGTAAAAATTATACGTCTATCCGGTAGCAATGTGCTCACACGTACAAACATGAAGACATTAATGCAGATGCTACCTGAAGAACTGTTTGTCAGAATCCACCGCTCTTATATCATACCTATAAGACTTGCTGCTAGCTTCAACCGCCAGTACATGTGGCTTAAAGGACTAGACAAGCCACTGCCCATTGGCCATCAGTTTGCCAATGCTGTCAATAAGACCATAGGTCGCAGCAGTTTTATACACAACAAAAAGACACATCGACTTTAAAACAATAATGTAACAAACTTAATATACCTTGTAATGACTCTAAAGACAAAGGCTAAATGCATTCTAAGCAGAAACAATGGCAGACATAAAAATCCTCATAAATAAGGATTGCATGATAAAAACGTTATATGTAACTTTGTACCCGCAAAATATATATAACGATATTTCACTGTATGGCAAAAAGAAAAATATGCGTGGCTGCTGCTATAATATGCATAACTGCTACCCAAACTTCAGCAGCAACATTTAATAATATTATAATAGAAAAGCTAAATTCAGAATCAGCACTTGAATTATCTGAAACAAACGACACGTCAAAGGTTTATAATCTTGACGAAGTTGTAGTCGTATCCCAGCCAAAAGAAGCTCTGCTACTTAGACAACAGCCGCTTAGTTATGCAATGTTCACCAGCAGTGACATCAATTCGATAGGAATAACAGATTTGAGTAGTCTTGCATGCTATGTACCATCATTTGTAATGCCAGCTTATGGCTCACGTCTCACATCATCTATGTATATCCGCGGTATTGGCTCACGTGTCAACAATCCAGCTATCGGAATATATTTAGATGGTGTACCACTTGTAAATAAGACTGCATTTAACATACATACTTACCAAATTGCTAGAGCAGATATATTACGCGGTCCACAGGGCACACTTTATGGTATGAACACCGAAGGCGGACTGATAAGGCTATATTCAAAAGACCCTATGACATACCAGGGTACTGACTTACATATCGGCATCGGTACACACTTTCTGCGCGACATAGAAGCTGCACACTTTGGTAAAATCAACAACAATACAGCTTTCAGCATAGCAGGATTCTATAGTGGCAGCAATGGTTTCTTTAGAAACACCACAACAGGAGAAAGAGCAGACAACTATAATGAGGCAGGAGGAAAAATGAGGCTGACAACAAAACTGACAAACAGGCTTACTGCGGACATAACAGCCGACTATCAATATGTAAGACAGAATGCATTTCCATACGGACAACTCAATCTGGAAACAAACAGACCTGACGCTCCGTCAGCAAACAGACAAAGCAATTATACAAGAAATATGCTGAACACGGGCCTTAACCTGAAATACCAAGCCGAGAGATTCACGCTAAACTCAACTACAAGCTATCAGTTTCTTGACGACTGCATGAAAATGGACCAAGACTATTTGGCTGCAGATCTGATGCATATGGAACAACGACAATTAATGAATGCCATAACACAGGAACTGACAATAAGAAACAATACACATGGCAAATGGAAAAGAGCCACAGGTCTGTACGGTTCATATCAATGGCTCAGAACTGATGCTCCTGTGTTCTTTGACAAAGACTTCACCGGACGCATATCTGACGGCATACAAACTGTAATGTATAATGCTATACTAAAGTCGATGACTGATAAGATGGTTGCAGCAGGGATGCCACAGACTGCCGCAGAAAAGGCTGCCGCAGCTGCAATAGAAAAAGCCGGCGGCATTAGTGTAGATGCAAATATGAAAGTTCCGGCTACATTCAATACGCCACAGTTCAACATAGGTGTTTATCATGAATCGAATATAAACATTACAGACAAACTTACAGCAACACTCGGACTGAGATATGACTACAACAGGGTTAAAGTTCATTACGACACTTATGCTACAATGGCAATAACAGCAAATGTTATGGGACAAAGCATGACAAACACTCTGACATCTGTACTGAACAATGCATCGCATGATAACTACAGCCAACTACTTCCGAAAGTTGGCTTAAGCTATACAATAGACTCAAAAGGAAGCAATGTATATGCAACAATATGCAAAGGATATAGGGCCGGAGGATATAATATACAGATGTTCTCTGACATATTGCAACATGAGCTCAATGAAAACAACAACAAAGCTATGACCGGAAGCTATGACATTCCCCATACTCAGGCTGATTATGATGAGATAAGCAACACAATATCCTACAAACCTGAAGAAAGTTGGAATTATGAAGTTGGTGCCCATATAAACCTTTTTGACAACAAAATGCATGCTGACCTGGCAGCATATTATATGCAAATACGAAACCAGCAATTGTCTGTTATGGCTGGTGAATATGGATTTGGACGAATGATGGTGAACGCCGGTAAAAGCATAAGTTGGGGATTTGAGGCAGCACTGCGAGGCAGCGCATTCAATAATTATCTGTCATGGTCGGCTGGATACGGACTTACTCGCGCTACATTTAAAGAATATAACGAAACATCAGATAATACTGAGATAAGCTATAATGGAAAACGTGTACCATTCATACCTATGCACACAGCTAATGCCAGAGCTGACTATAAAATAAAAATTAACGGAAGTGCCATCAAGTCAGTAGTAATTGGTGCTGATGTAACAGCACAAGGACGCATTTATTGGAACGAGGCAAATACTTATAGTCAGCCATTTTACGCATTGGTGGGTGCACATACTGACGTCAATTTCTCAGACGTGAGTCTGAAACTGTGGTGCAGAAACTTGACAGATACCCACTACAACACATTTGCATTTGACAGTAGCGCATCAGGTCAGACCGTTTATTTAGCCCAACGAGGCACTCCTATACAAGCAGGATTTGATATCAATATACATTTCTGATGCGATTTAAAATAACTAAATATAATAGGAACAAAATCGAATAAGCAAAACATTTAAAATGATTAAACAAACTGAATTGATATTGAAGCCGCGTTGCCGCGGCTTTCATCTTATAAGTAATGAGATAATTAACCAACTTCCACAACTGCCACAAAATGGTCTAATTAACTTGTTTGTGAAGCATACAAGCTGTGGACTTTGCATAAACGAAAATGCAGATCCAGACGTACGCACTGATATGGAAAGCATTTTCAATAATATCGTGCCAGAAAATCGTTCTTATTATCGGCATACTTTAGAAGGATGTGATGACATGCCTGCACATGCAAAATCTGTAATATCAGGTATAAGTCTAAACATACCTATAACCAACGGCAAACTTAATTTAGGCATTTGGCAAGGTATATATCTATGCGAATACAGAAACCACGGAGGACCGAGACATATTGTTGCCACAATAATAGGCGAATAAATACAACATTATTTAAATTAAAAAAGGAAGCAACAATATACAAAAGTTTCATCCCGAAACATTAAAGGCAAGAAATAGAAACAACAAGCATATAATTACTTTTGTGTAAGAAGCGATTATATGCTTGTTGTTTCTATTATAAATATACTCAAAATGTGTCGTAAAATATCACCTGTAAAAACATGAATTATAAGTACAACGGAATTTCCGATTCATCAGAAAGGGAACAATAGCGGCAGAACAAACACCATTACAAGACCAATAATAACCTGTAATGGTAGTCCTACTTTCACATAATCCATAAACGTATATCGTCCTGCCTGCATAACCAATGCGTTTGGGGGCGTTGCAAATGGCGAAGCAAAACACATACTTGCACCTAATGTAACTGCAAACAGGAATGGATATGGACTAAGGCCTGTCTCTGTTGCAGAAGCTAGAGCAATTGGCGCCATAAGTACAGCAGTAGCTGTGTTGCTTATAAACATAGTAAGTAAAGAGGTTGTGAAATATATTCCGGCAAGCAACACAAATGGTCCATACGAACCGAGTCCACTTACAAGAGAATGAGATATCATTGCTGAAGCACCTGTCTTCTCTAGAGCGACTGACATTGGCATCATTGCTGCAATAAGCACAACACTTTCCCAGTTGATTGTTTTATATGCAGCTTCAACATTACGAAAACAGCCAGAAAGCACCATAAGTACTCCAGCAATCATAACAGCAGTAACAGGGGCTACTGGTATAAAATCAAAAACCATCATAGCTATCATAAGCAACATTATACAGGCTGCAAGAGGTGCTTTATAGTCGAGCGTAACCTTTGCAGCTTCTTCAAGAGGCTGACCTAATACAACCCAGTCCTCCTCATCACTGCTCAAGCGACTTATATTTGCCCATGTTCCCTGTACAAGCAATACATCGCCACCATGTAGACGTACATCAGGGAGTCCATCCATAATATATTCACCTTTACGTCTTATACCTATAACATTTATACCATATTTTGAACGAAAAGACGATTCCTTTAAAAGACGATTTACAAGTCGTGAAGTCGGCAAAAGTACAATCTCAGCAATACCTATATCATAAAAGTCAAGCGTTTCATGTCTATCATCACTTTCTGCTGAAACTTTTTCAGAAATGTCTAAAGAATAATCAGCAGCAAAGCGCATTGCCTGCTCCCTTTCACCTATTAGATACACTATATCTCCTTCTTGAATAATAGTTTTTGGACCAGCAAGTTTCTGGCTAACGCTTTTGATTATTCCCTTCTGATGGGTCGTTTCTCGTCTTATCTCAAGCACAGTCAGTCCATAATTATTATGAACGTCAAGTTCTGCTACAGTTTTTCCTTTAATCTTAGAATCCGAACTCACGACAAATCTAGAAAGATTCTCATTGAGTTTATATTCTTTTACAAGTTCATCCAAAGATTTTGATTTAGACTCTTTAGTGTTACCACCATCATTCTTCTTTACAAGCAACCATTTACTCAGTGGAAGCAGTACTACTATACCAATGACAATACACACCAATCCTATAGGAGAAAAAGAAAAGAACGATAATGGCTCATAACCTGCAGCCGTAAGAACATCCTGTATCACAAGGTTGGGCGGAGTTCCAATCAGGGTTAACATCCCTCCAAGACTGCTGGCAAAAGCAAGTGGCATAAGTAATCGACCGGCACTTATGCGTGCTTTTGACGCAAGACTCACAACTATAGGAAGCATTAAAGCCACAGTACCTGTATTACTTACAAAGGCACCAATAACCGATGTTACGACCATTACAAGTAAGAACAGGCGTAGTTCACTATTACCGGCAAGCTTCATTATTTTGCCACTAATCATTTTTGCCAAGCCTGTTTGAAAGATAGCTCCACCTACAACAAAAAGGCCAACCATCATTATCACGACAGAGTTGGAAAATCCTGAAAGAGCCTCTTCCGGGGTAAGGATACCAAAAGCCATAAGTAATATCAAAGCACATAGGGCTACCACATCTGAACGAATTTTCCCTATGGCAAAGAATAATGCGGATACAGCAAGAATTATTAATGTTGTTATCATAAAAACAATAATGATTTCAGAGTTAAGATATATATCCCTAAAAATAATATAAGCATATTACGGATAACAGAACTTAAAGAATGACATCCGTATTTTGATAATTTAGCTTAATGCAAAGATAAGTATTTTAAAAGAAAGGCTATGAATGAGGTTCTCTTTTTTACTATCCTTTAACGAAAAAAGTATATTTATCTCAAATACAACAGAACATTTAACTTTTAAAATCAGAATAAAGGATTGTATTTTAAGCCAAATGATGTAATTTTGTAACAAGTTAATCAATAATATCAATATGAATTTATTTGCCCAAAGAATATCAGGACTTCTTAATATCAGCATAAAATATGTTGATAACACGCTGCAACTGCTTGACTCTGGATGTACAATTCCATTTATCAGCCGTTACAGGAAAGAACGTACAGGAGGCTTAGATGAAGTTCAGATTGCGCGAATAAGCGAACTGAATGACCAAATGAAAGAAACTTCCAAACGAAAAGAAACCATATTAAAGACAATCCATGAACAAGGGAAACTGACTGCAGAACTGGAAAAACGTATAAATGAGTGCTGGGAACCTGAAGTTCTCGAAGACATATATATGCCTTATAAACCTAAACGGCGGACGAGAGCTCAAATTGCCAGAGAAAACGGACTAGAGCCGCTTGCTACTATAATAATGCTTCAAAGAGACAATAACCTAAAAAATACAGCAAAAAAATACATAAATGAAAACGTAAAAGACGAAGATGAAGCAATAAAAGGAGCACAAGATATTATAGCAGAAAATATAAGCGAAGACGAACGGTCAAGAAGTCAGTTACGTGGTGCTTACAGACGTGGGGCAATAATAACATCTAAAGTGATAAAAAGCAAAGCCGATACGGATGAAGCAGCAAAATACTCTGACTATTTCGATTTTTCAGAACCGTTAAAAAAATGCTCATCACATCGACTATTAGCAATGAGAAGAGGTGAAAGAGACGGAATACTACGTGTAAACATCTCTGCTAATGATGAAGAATGTGTAGACGAACTGAAAAGATTATTCGTAAGAGGATACGGCAAATGTTCTACACTAGTCGGAGAAGCAGTAACCGACTCTTTCAAACGCCTTCTGAAACCATCAATAGAAACAGAGTTTGCTGCAGGCAGTAAAGAAAAAGCCGACAGTGAAGCCATATCTGTTTTTGCCGAAAACCTAAGACAACTTCTACTTGCGGCTCCATTGGGACAGAAACGCGTAATGGGTATCGACCCAGGATTTCGCACAGGCTGTAAAGTTGTGTGTCTTGACGAACAGGGAAATCTGCTCCATCATGAAGCAATATTTCCACACCAGCCTCACAATGAACAGATTAAAGCTTCGGAACAAATCAAACAAATGGTTAAGAAATATGCAATAGAAGCTATCGCTATAGGCAATGGTACGGCAAGCAGAGAAACAGACCGATTTATAAAAACTCTTAGTTTTGAACACGAGGTACAAATATTTACAGTAAGTGAAGACGGTGCTTCAGTATATTCTGCGTCAAAAACAGCCCGTGAAGAATTTCCAGACAAGGATGTAACAGTTCGCGGAGCAGTAAGCATTGGCAGACGCCTGATGGATCCGTTAGCCGAACTCGTAAAGATTGACCCCAAAAGTATTGGCGTTGGACAATATCAGCACGATGTTGACCAGACAAAATTGAAGAAGAGTCTTGATCTAACTGTTGAAAGTTGTGTCAACTCTGTAGGAGTAAATCTTAATACAGCGAGCAAACATCTGCTTACATATGTAAGCGGATTAGGCCCGACTCTTGCACAAAACATAGTTGACTACCGTACAGCAAATGGTGCATTCAACAGCCGTTCCCAATTACTCAAAGTACCGCGCCTTGGACCTTCAGCATACGAGCAGTGTGCAGGATTTTTAAGAATACCAAATGCAAAAAATCCGCTTGACAATACAGCCGTACATCCCGAAAGCTATAAACTTGTAGAAAAAATGGCTAAAGATTGCGGATGCAGCGTAGCTGAACTTATTGCAGACAAAGATAAGCGCAAAAACATTGATATAAGAAAATACATAAGTGACAATGTTGGAATGCCGACTCTAACAGATATAATGGCAGAACTGGAAAAACCAGGACGCGACCCACGTGAACATTTGGAAGAATTTGAGTTTGATCCTAATGTAAACACTCCTGATGATCTTGTTGAAGGAATGGTATTACCTGGTATAGTTACAAACATTACTAATTTCGGGGCATTTGTCGACATTGGTGTTCATCAAGATGGACTTGTACACATATCTCAATTAGCCAACAAATTTGTCAGCGACCCAACCCTTGTCGTTAAACTTCATCAACATGTTATGGTAAAAGTTATAGGAGTTGACCATAAACGAAACAGAATATCATTGTCTATGAAAGACGTTAACTAATAAATTAGAATATACAAAAAAGACACGTGTCTGTTGAACTTATAAAAGTCATCAATCGGCACGTGTCTTATCTTTATAGTCTATCTGTCTTATATCTGTCATCAAAATAGCTCAAAGCTGCACCTATTGCTGTACAATATTCTGAATATTCAGGTATAATAAGCTTTACACGATACAATTTTTCTATCGGCGGGAATACCCTCCTGCACTGAGGCAACAATGTAAGATTGCCAATCATGACATATTCACGGATATTACTGCCTATAGATGCCAAAACAGCAGACTGCCCAACAGACTGCAATACAGTCCAAATTAAGCCTATGGCAATATCTTCACGCGAAGCATCACTTTTAGCATTTCCAAACAAAGACGCAACTGCCGACATAGGCAAGCCAGGCAGAGGACGGGCACTGATATCGCCTATAGAAAGATTTATCCTCGATACATTACCATTCATTGCCATCTCAGAAACAGTACGTATATCATCCGTCTTGAGTAACAGACGGGATAATCCCTGCAATGTTCCACCTCCAATGCCAATACCGCCAACATGCTCAATTTTGTCACCATCACATTTTACAAGAGAGGTTCCGGTTCCCATGCTGACAACGATGATATGATCACGGCCAGACTCATGCCGTGCACCCAATCCATCTGCAATAAACTCATTGGCCTTGTCAGTAGCCAAGTCATAAACAGGTTCATTAATATAGGCACTTCCAACACCTGTAAGCATAACATGCTCAACATCAGAAAGTTGTATTTTATTATCATACAGATACTTTCCAAAAGCGCCATATAATGATGTTATTGGATCTGTTGCTTTTACACGCATAGGCGACACAACTTGTCCATCACGTATACCAACAATCTTAGTTGTGCTTATACCAACATCAATTCCAATTACAATCCCCATAACTTTTACTAAAATATAAAAAGCAGCAATCCCTAATTAAATAGAAATTGCTGCTCCGATATGTCACAATTATTTTCTTCTGTTATTTATTTAACTTTCTCAACGATAGCCTTGAAAGCCTCAGGATTATTAACAGCGAGATCTGCAAGAACCTTACGGTTGATTTCTATACCAGCCTTGTGCAAAGCACCCATAAGTGTTGAGTAGCTCATGTTCTCAAGACGGGCTGCAGCATTGATACGCTGAATCCACAAAGAACGGAAGTTACGTTTCTTATTACGACGGTCACGATATGCATAAGTCAAACCTTTCTCCCAAGTGTTTTTAGCAACCGTCCAGACATTTTTTCTAGCTCCGTAGTATCCACGGGTGAGCTTTAAAATTCTTTTTCTTTTTGCTCTTGAAGCAACGTGATTTACTGATCTTGGCATAATTTTTTTCCTCTAATTTTTGTTCGACATAGATTAACGGAGACACAGCAAGTCGCGTACCTGCTTCATGTTGCTCTGGTCTACGATTGTCTGGTGTACCAGATTACGTTTTTGCTTCTTTGTTTTCTTAGTCAGGATGTGACTGTGGTAAGCATGATGTCTCTTAATCTTACCTGTACCGGTGAAACGGAATCTCTTCTTTGCACCGGAATTTGTCTTCATTTTTGGCATTTTTTTTAAAATTTAAATTAGTTGTTATTTATTACCTGTGGCAACGTATATACCAAGACGTTACGCACATATTTTCTTCACGTCAATTATTTATTTCCCTTCGTTGAGTTTTTTCAATGCATCAGCACCATTCTTGGCATTGTCAAACAATCCTCCACCTTTAGAAGCATTATCTTCTTTTGAAATCTCAGCTGCCTTAGATGCATTTTTAGCTTCAGCTTCGCGACGTTCTCTATCCATCTTCTGCTGACTTTTCTTAGCCACTCCTGCTTTCTTAGGACTTAGATACAAAAACATCTTTTTGCCCTCCAATGCCGGCATCTGCTCAACTTTACCATATTCTTCCAAATCATTTGCAAAACGCAGCAGCAGAACTTCTCCTTGTTCTTTGAACAAAATTGAACGGCCACGGAAGAACACAAAAGCGCGAACTTTATTACCTTCCTCCAAGAATTCCTTAGCATGTTTCAACTTAAAGTTATAATCATGCTCGTCTGTCTGAGGTCCGAATCTTATTTCCTTAACCTCCTGTTTAACCTGCTTAGCCTTAAGTTCCTTTGCACGTTTCTTCTGCTGATAAAGGAATTTACTATAGTCGATGAGACGACATACAGGTGGCTGCGCATTAGGAGAAATCTCCACAAGGTCAACACCTTCCTCACGTGCCATCTCCAACGCCTGACGTGTTGGTACTACAGTTGATCCGTTATCACCAACGATACGGACTTCTTTTACGCGAATTTGCTCATTTACGCGATAATGATTGTTTTTGTCGTTCTTCATTCAACTATTTTATGAAAATCGGGTGCAAATTTACTATTTTTCAACCAATTGGCAAAATTATTTCTTGTCTTTTTTCTATCTATAAATAAAATCATTTAAACAGATTTGTGTTATAGGCACATGTCGTTACTTAACATATACATTTTTAATTTCCATGAAATAAACATCATGGTATTCTCCCTTCACATTATCATACCAATTTTTTATTTCTGCATTCAGAAAACATCCGGGCTTTAAATTGTCCTTATAAAGTTTTTCGCACTCCAAAGTAAGACGAGCCTGTTCAAATGCAACACACCCGTATTCTGTCTCAATAGAAATCAGACCTGTCTCTTTTGCCTTGTCATACTCACGACCTGACTTTGAACCACAGAAATTATATATAGCACGCATCTCAAGTTCTTTACCGAGAAAAGATAAAGTAACATATTTATTCTTTTCAATGAAATCATGCGTAAAACGTTCCGGACGTACAAAAACTACGGCAATGGGCCTGTTCCACAACCATCCAACGCATCCCCATGACGCCGTCATTACATTAAAGCTTTCTTTACTGCCAGATGCAACAAGCATCCATTCTTTGCCTATAGCCTCAATAAAATTGTCATTTAGACTTTCAATATTTACCTTTTTCATACTTTTAATTAACTTGGGACAAAGATATAAAATATAAAACAATAAGTCAAAATAAATTTCTATATAAATTCACGATGGGATATCAAATTGCGATATATTTGATACACGTTCTCTATTTCATTCAATGCATCATTTACAGATGAAAATGAGGATATACAAAATATTGATACACCCCCATGACAAAATATGTACTATAAATAAAATAATTCAAAACCAAACATCAAACATCTATACAAGATTTAAAGTTTTAAGGAACTATAATTTTAATCGATGTATTATTCACAGAAATTATATACGAACCAGGAGGTATACATATAGACAAAGTTGATGTTGATGTCCGAACATTTGAAATATTATGGCCTGCTAACGAATATATTGAAACAATATCACCAACAATCAGATTATTAAGATATAAAATACCATGGTACACCTCAAAAGAGAATTCTTTTACCCCTGAAACATTTTCTATATAAGTGGTTGAAATCATAAAATCCTTCCATTGATCTGCCATTCTGTATTTTTCAATACTTTCTTCTGGCACAGTCAACATACACTGATTGACTGGAGTAATATTAAAAACGAAAGAGCCAAGCATCGGAGGTTCAACAGCATCAATATCAACAGCTTTCAAATTTATCAATCCTGAAAAACATTCCGTTCCAATATAGGACACATTACTACCCAAAGAAATATCAACTAATCCTATACAATCCTGAAAAGCGTAATCATCAATATATTCCAATTTATCAGGTAACACCAAACTTTCTAACGAACTACATGAATAAAAAGCGCTCCAATCTATTCTTGTTATATTTTCATTCCAAACAACATCTTTTAATGCAGTACATTCAAAGAAGGCCCCATTACCAATGGTCTTTACATTCAAACCTAATGTTACTTTTTTTAAAGATGTACACCCTTGAAACATTTTCACTCCTATTTCCGTATATGTATCAGGAATATTTACTTCTTCTAGTGATATACAACCCTGAAATGCACCAGAAGCAAATGTAACAGACTGTTCCGGAAGAACAAGCCTTTCTAATTTTTTACAATCCAAAAATGCTTGTATCTTTACAGTATGCAAAGACTTTATAACAGATAAATCTAAATCTGAAATTCCACATCCACTAAAAGCACCTTTACCTATCGTTTCCAAAGATGAATTAAAATGTATATCTTTCAATAAAGAGCAATCAACAAATGCATTTGTCCCAATCTCCCTCAATGATTCAGGAAACGATACCTCAACAAGTGATGTGCAAGATTTAAAAGCCTCCTCACCTATTGATTCTACATTAGGGCTTAAAACAACAGAAGACAAGCTATAGCAACTATTAAACGCACCATCTGGTACAGAAGATATGCCTGATGGAATTACAACATCTTTCATGTTCGCACAATTATAAAATACAGAATTACCTATTCTTGTTAAGGTTGACACTAAAACAATATCTTCTAATACTACACAACCAGAAAATCCGGCACGCTCAATTGTTTCCAAACCTTCAGGCAAAACAACCTTTTCAAGAGAGGAACAATCTAAAAAAGCTCCAACACCTATACTTTTAACATTTTCACCTATAATTATACTCTTTATATTCTCATTTCCATCAAAGGCATAATCCCCTATTTCACAAACATTTTTTAAAATACTGTCTGAATTCATATCAATTTCTGTTTCATCACCCTTCCACGACTCTAAAACTGTTTTATCATCAGACAATTTATATGATGTTTCAGAATACACCTGAGCCAACAAGGATGAAGCTACGACAAGAAACGTAACAGTTAGAACTGAACGCCATACGCAAAAACGGAATTTTTCCATGACCCTAAATTTAAATGTAAAATTATCCATACGTTTTTTATTTTTTAGTTAAACATATATTTTCGATATCTAAACTTCTCCATTAAATCTTAATTTACACAAATATAACCTAAGCTGACTTTCAAAAATACGAATTACAACAATAGGTCATTAGTGTCCACTAAAAATCACAAATAACTCTTTTAAATTATTTAAAATCAGAGAGAACTGACTTGAAACTTACAAGAGTTACAATCTTTTTATCATCTTATGATATGTTAAAAACGAATATATACAGTAGGTGTACATCCTTTCCAAATAGAAGCAAAATTAATCGCATTGTTGACTATATCCTAAGCCCAATAGCATTACACTTAAAACAAGTTTCAATTGGTTGATCTCTTCAGTAAATATAAAAATGTCAAAGATTAAGGCGGTTTTGATTTACCAAGATTATTTGATAATTTTAAGTTTTAACTTATCCCCCAATATGTAGTGGACGCTAACATATAAAATTACAAAATAACAACGCGGTTTCAAATATACAATATTTTTATTCTAAATAGCTACATTACACTATAAAACGTAACATTTTAACAGTATTTCATATTTACAAATTATACATTAACACATCATTACGAATTTTTCAATGTAATATCATCGCGTAAAATGCATAATATACCTATCTTTGCATACATAAAACCTAATTAAAATATAAGATATGAAAGTAACAGGATTTTTAGACCACTGCAACATCAACGTAACAGACATAGAACGCAGCATTAAATTCTACGAAGAGGCAGTAGGACTGCACGTCAATTCACGCATGGAAGCAAAAGACGGTTCATTTATTATAGTAAAACTTACTGACGATAAAGGATTATATGAACTTGAACTTACCTGGCTTAAAGACCATCCTCAGCCATATGAACTTGGCGATAACGAAAGTCATATCTGTTTCAGAGTGGCTGAAGACTACAAAGAAGTTTTTGAATTTCACAAATCTAAAGGCTGGGTTTGCTACGAAAACCATGATATGCATCTTTATTTCATAAACGATCCAGATGGTTATTGGCTGGAGATTTTGCCGGCAAAGGACAAATAAAACACTCTGGTATAAAAGAAAGACCAAACTATTTTAACAACAGAAATATCACACGTCACGTTTATATGCAAGGTATTGATATTCAATAGCATTTAGCGTGACGTGTTTTATTTTTTACTCATCATGCCATATCACTAAATCGCAATTATAACAGCAAAAATATAAAAGCATACCTTTTGCACTGCAATATGTAGCTGTTTAAGATGCAAAAGGGCACCTTTTACACGACAAAATGCCGCTTTTCATATTGTCATAATTTATTGCTATAATGCAACACTATGTTTATTATCCATAAACCAATTAAATACTATCTACTCATGACAATAAATATGGATTATATACAAAATTAAAAAGGCAAGAAACTAAATTCAGTCTCTTGCCTTTGAACATTATAATATTCGCATTAAGAAACTACATCTCTGTTGCTTTCAACTGTTCAGCAACTTCATCATTAATTTTCTTTGCGAAGTCTTCCTTGGTCATTACACCCTGATCACCCTGTCCCTGCTTTCTTACAGAAACGGTTCCGTCTGCCTGCTCTTTCTCACCAACAACGAGCATGTAAGGTATACGCTTCAACTCATTGTCACGAATCTTACGTCCAATCTTTTCATTGCGGTCATCAACGATAGTGCGTACTCCAACAGAATCGAAATACTTAGAAAGCTGAGCTGCATAGTCATTAAATTTCTCGCTGATAGGAAGGATTGCAACCTGATCAGGAGTAAGCCACAATGGGAAGTGACCTGAAGTATGCTCAATCAGCACTGCAGTAAAGCGCTCAAGTGAACCGAACGGAGCACGGTGAATCATTACAGGAGTCTTCTTTGTATTGTCCTCATCTGTATATTCGAGTTTAAAGCGCTCAGGCAGGTTATAGTCAACCTGAATTGTACCCAGCTGCCAACGGCGACCTATAGCATCCTTAACCATAAAGTCAAGCTTTGGTCCATAGAATGCAGCCTCTCCATATTCAACCTTGGCATTCAGTCCCTTCTCTTTACAAGCATCGATGATAGCCTGCTCTGACTCAGCCCAAACCTCATCTGAACCGATATATTTCTCACGGTCGTTAGGATCACGCAACGAAATCTGTGCTTCAAAGTCAGTGAAGTTAAAGATTGAGAATACAGTATGGATGATATCCATAACACGCAAGAACTCATCCTTTACCTGATCAGGACGACAGAATATGTGCGCATCATCCTGAGTGAACGAACGTACACGTGTAAGTCCGTGAAGCTCACCACTCTTTTCATAACGATATACAGTTCCAAACTCTGCAATACGCAATGGCAGGTCACGATAAGAACGTGGTTTCCATGCGAATACTTCACAGTGATGAGGGCAGTTCATCGGCTTAAGCATGTATTCCTCATCATCCTCAGGTGTATGAATAGGCTGGAACGAATCCTTACCATAATGAGCGTAGTGTCCAGAAGTTACATAAAGATTCTTGCTACCGATATGCGGAGTGATTACCTCCTGATATCCATAACGCTTCTGTATCTTACGCAGCATATCCTGTAAGCGCAAACGAAGCTCAGTTCCGGCAGGAAGCCATATAGGCATACCCTTACCTACACGCTCAGAGAACATGAACAGCTCCATCTCTTTGCCAATCTTGCGGTGATCACGTTTCTTAGCCTCCTCAAGCATTACAAGATATTCGTCAAGCATCTTTTTCTTCGGGAAAGAGATACCATATATGCGTGTCATCTGCTCACGCTTTGCATCGCCACGCCAGAATGCACCGGCTACGCTTGTTATCTTTATAGCCTTGATGGCACCAGTGCTGACCAAATGAGGACCTTTACAAAGGTCTGTGAAGTTACCTTGAGTATAAGTTGTAATCTCACCGTCAGCAAGATCCTGATCTATGTGCTCACACTTATATTCCTGTCCGTCAGCCTTGAACTCTTTCAAAGCATCGGCCTTTGATATTTCTTTTCTTACAACCGGCTCATCCTTAGAAGCCAGTTCTTTCATTTTTTTCTCAATTTTCTCAAAATCGCCTTCCTTTATAACGTCACCTTCCTTAGGCATAACATCATAGAAGAAACCATTTTCTATAGCAGGACCGAAACCGAACTGAATGCCGGGATACAACTCCTGAAGAGCCTCTGCCAACAGATGGGCAGATGTATGCCAGAATGCATGCTTGCCTTCTTCGTCTTCCCACTTGTAAAGCTCAATCTTTGCATCCTCATTAATAGGGCGATTAAGTTCCACTGTTTCACCGTTTACGCCACAAGCCAATACGTTGCGCGCTAAAGCCGGTGATATGCTTTCTGCAATCTGAAGCCCCGTTACACCCTGTTCATACTCACGAACAGAACCGTCGGGAAATGTGATTTTTATCATAACAGCTTTTGTTTAAATCTATTTTGGGCACAAATTTAACCATTTATTTCTTGACAAGGCAACATTTTATAGTAAAATTTTGCAAACCAGTGTATTTTTAGCACGCATTAATTAAATAACATATCAAACAGCACTAACAAATTATGTGAAATGCGCTATACAGAATTCATTGCATTCTATACAACAGTCAAAAATACAAAAAGTAGAAAATCATTTAAAATCAGTCAATTTGTAATTAGGTGTATTCATCTTATATAATGGCAGAATTCATAAAATATGTTCAATGATTAAACCAAATATGCTTTTTTCAGTCATATTTTTGTAAACAGGCAATAAAACATCCGTTTCCAGAAAAGAATAAATGAGACGGATAATGCTAATCTGAAAAAATTAATTTAACAATTTAAACAAAAGGAGAAATTTATGAAAAAGATTTTTATGACACTTGCCATAGCTTGCATGGCAGTGATGCCGATAATGGCACAAAACAATAAAGTGGCAAAACAACAGCTTACACTTGAGCAGAGAACAGAACACAAGGCTAACGCTCTTTCTGACAGAATGATGCTTGACGATGCGACAAAAGCGAAATTCGTGCCTATGTATAAAGAATATCTTAATGAGCTCAACAATGTTTGTCCTGTAAAAATGGATATGAAAAAACCTTGTTCTGAACTTACTGAAAAAGAAATAAGCGAACGCATAGAAAAACGTTTCGAAATGAAGCAGAAACGACTAGACATTGAAAAGAAATACTACAAAAAATTTAAAAGTGTTCTTAATGCCCGCCAACTTCAACAGGTGTTCTGCAATAAAGGAAATATGAAACGCCCCTTCGGAAAGATGACTCCACGCATGAACTTCAAAGGTAATAAAGAATTAAAATGCAACAAGAAGAATATGCGTAATTGCGAAGGAGCATGCCAGGCAAAAGGTGGTAAATGTAATAATAATGAGTGTACTAACAAAGAATGTCCAAATAAATAATATATTATAATCTGCAAAAGAATAAAATCAATATTTATTAATTAGGCCGCCCCATATTAATGGAACGGCCTAATTTTTTATTCAATTGTCAAACTGTGTCTATATCACTAATAAAGATAACACATAAATTATTATTTTTTACTGCTATACTTTTTTATAATACTATATGCATTATACAATCCCAATTCTCCGGCTTTACTCAAATCACGTATACCTTCAGTCGTTTTCTTAATCTTTATATTTGCTATTCCTCGGTTATAATATGCCTCGGCAAGATTTGCATCAAGTTCTATCGCTTTTGTATAATTATCGATAGCCTTAACGTAGTCCTTGGCAATTACATACAAATTACCACGGTCATAATACAAATAAGGATTGCTACTATTAAGAATTATCGCCTTATCCAGATCAGACATGGCATTTAAAGTAAGAAGCCTTATGTCTTTACCTTGAGACGCTTCAAACTCATTCATTCTAGCTTGACATACCGCACGATGCCAATAAGCAATGGCACTAGTGCTGTCAATATCTATATATGCCGTAAGATCACTTATAGCATCTGCATAATTTTGCACAACACTATTGGCAACTGCACGCTGAATTATCAGCCCTTTGTTTTTGACTATATTACGCGAAGCATCAATTGCAGCCGATAAGGAGTCAATAACAGCAAAAACAGATTTGTTCTCTTCCTCAGAAAGCGTTTTTACGTTACAACGTACATAGATTTTGCGTATAGGCTTCTCTTTAAAATTAAACGATTCTACATCACGATCATAAGCCTGATAAGACCTAACACCATTGTCATACTGACTGAATGACAATTGGAACATTGGCATAAAAGCCAAATCAACATTACGGTTCTGGATACGTCCACGATATGCAGAAGAATATTCATGCGTAACCGTATTCTCATCAGCGACAACAAGCTGGTTGTATTTGTCGAAGTCTATCTCACTCTTTTTACGCACTTCATGTTTTTTCTTATTACTCCAACGTGGCTGTATACCATAATGCTTGTTCATTTGAGCCTTGAAAATACGGAATTCATCAAGCTCAGCCTTTGCCGTCAACCCAAGTTTACGATAACATCTTGCACGACTGTTAAGACCAACCCAAAAGTTTGGATACTGATTTATAATTGTTGTGTAGTCACGAATGGCCCCACGTATATTGCCTGTACGCTCTAACAAAATAGCACGATTATAAATTGCCATAACATTGTTAGGCTCCATTTTTATAACGTAGTCAAAATCCTCAATAGCCCTATTATCGTCACCAACCATTACACGCAACTGCCCACGATTGTAATGAGCCAAAAAGTTCGTAGGGTCTATCTCTAGTGCCTTATCATAATCAGCCATTGCACCGCGCAGATTATTATAATTGTAACGGGCCAATGCGCGGTTGACATAGTTATTCACAGAATTGGGTTTAAGATGTATTGCCTTTGACAATTGACCATCTGCGTCTTTCCACTTCTGTTGTGAAAGACTTATCATAGCACGCATCGTCCAAGCATCACCATCATAGGGATCAAGTTCCAAACTTTTATCTAGATATTTAGCACAGCCAACTGTATCTTTTTGCTGAAGACAAACCTCAGCTTTAAGTGAATATGTTTTAGAGTAATTCTTCCACATATTCATCATAGAGTCAAGATCTGCGTTTGCCTTATCATAATCCTTCTCTTCTATTCGGCACAACACACGATTGTACCAAATATTTTTACTGTAAGGATTAAATTCCAATGTTTTATCGTAATCAGAAATTGCCTCACTAAACTTATTCTGCTTTATGAAACACAGACCACGGAGTTCATAAATATCAGATACGTATGGATTTATTTTTATCGCCTCTGTACAATCTTTCTCTGCACCTACATAGTCGTCAAGATAAAATTTTGCGACAGCTCTGAAGAACCAAGGTTCATAAAGATATGGTTTTGAAAGAATAGCCTGATTAAAGTATTGTATCGAAAGGACGTAATCTTCGTAATAAAGAGCGCTACGGCCAACATCTATAAGACGGTCTGTGCGAAACTGGGCAGACACTCCTACAGAAGCCAATAAAAGCAACAACGAAATTACAAATTTACGCATAAACCTTTCAGATATAACACATAAAATAAGACGAAAAGCCAAAGAATGGCTTATCGTCTGGCAACCTTTGTACGGTAACTACAACGGAAACGTCCTTGCAAAATAGCTTTCAGCTTGCTCTTTATCAACTGGCGACGCAAAGGAGACACACGATCGATAAATAATTTTGCATCAAGATGATCAAACTCATGCTGCATTACGCGAGCAAGGTATCCGTCAACCCATTCATCGTGCTCATTAAAATCGGTATCCATGTATTTTACATGTATACGTGTAGCACGCTTAACGTTCTCATGTATACCCGGAATAGACAGACAGCCCTCCTCCATCGATGCCATTTCGCTATCATCCACCTCAAGAATATGAGGATTAATATAAGCTCGGCGAAAATCCTTATACTCAGGATATTCGTCAGAAAGGACATCAAGATCAATAACTGCAAGACGTATATTAAGGCCAACCTGAGGGGCCGCCAAACCAACACCGTCAGACTCAGTCAAAGTCTCGAACATATTGTCAATAAGTTCCTTTAAATTAGGATAATCTGCATCAATATCCTGTGATTCTTTACGCAATACAGGATGTCCATAAATATAAATTGGTAAAATCATTATCTTCTTCTAACAGATTCTAAATAGCTTTGTAATATTATTGTGGCACTTATCTCATCGACAAGCGCCTTATTCTGTCGTGCTTTCTTATGCAGACCGCCGTCAATCATCGCTCTGTGAGCCAGCACTGAAGTAAAACGCTCATCATAAAAATCGACAGGAATCTCCGGGTGAGATTTACGCCAGCGGTTGACAAACTGAACCACTCTAGCCATATTCTCGCTCGGTCTTCCATCGGGCTGCTTTGGCTCACCTATAATTATTCGCTCAACGGGTTCTCTTTTGATATAATCCGTCAAAAAGCCAAATAATTCAGACGTAGCAACTGTTACCAGTCCACCTGCAATAATCTGTGATGGATCGGTAACAGCCAGTCCAGTCCGTTTCTTGCCGTAATCAATCGACAGTATACGGGCCACGATTTCTATTTCTGATTAAACAGTAACCAAGCGTCAGGATACTCAGAACGCAATTCGTTACGGCTGCGCACAGCATCGGTCTTAACATCATATGTACCTGCAACTACACGGTACATCTGATTTGAAGAATTATATGCTATCTGCGCATCATATCCGCGACTCTTCAATGTGCTCTGCAAACCTTCGGCATTAGCCTGAACAGAGAAAGAGCCAACTACAACGCTGAAGTTTTTAAGTCCGGCGCCACTGACAACAGAAAGACTCTCCTGACGAACAGGCACATTGTCAACATTATCAACAACAACTGTCTCATTAGCAGGCTTCTCTACAACCGGCGTAACAACAGCTATCTCCTCGCCTCCCTGATTCTGGGCTGCGTTCTGCTCTTCTTGAGCCTTTGCCTTTTCGTAAGCTTTTCTGTAAGCGCTCTCTGACGATTTACAACCAGTGAATGCCAAAGCCATACAAAGGCCGGCGCACAATACAGTGTACTTTTTCATAATTTCTTTACTTTGTTATTTAGAAATTAAACATATTTTCTACGTAATATTGTGCGAAATTACACAAAAACGTCCAAAAAGTCAGACGAGGCGTACATAAAGTTTGTTAAATAAAAGAAATATAGTCATTTTAGCAAAAAAATCAAGTAAAAACATTGGTATTTAAGAAATAATCATTAAATTTGCTTACGAACAAATTTCAAAGCACCAACGGCGAAAAGTATAAACGAAGACTTGTTCGCCAAAGCCGAGAGAGATAAATTTATTATTAACATAATTAAAATCAAAGATTTATGAAAACACTAGGTTACATCGGCGCATTCTTGGGAGGCGCTATTGCCGGAGCTGCAGTTGGACTGCTGTTGGCACCAGAAAGAGGAAAAGACACTCGCGAGAAAATAACTGACGCAATAGACGATTTCTGCCAAAAGCACAACATCAAGCTGAGCCGCAAGGAAATGAGCGATCTTGCTGACGATATTAAAGATGCTGCAGAAGCAGAAGAAGTTTAATTAATAGCAGACAAATGTTCTCAAGCGATAAAAACATTGAAACAATAGCCCAACTTGTAGAGTTGGTAAAACATCGTATCGGGCTTCAGGGTGAATACCTGAAGCTCGAAATTACGGAAAAGGCAGTAAGGCTAATAACTGCAATACTGCTTTTTACATTGTTTTCACTAATACTGATAGCTATACTTATATATGTATCTTTTGCCATTGTATTTGCCATGGCGCCATCAACAGGCTTCCCTGCAGCATTTGGAATAATGGCATTATTTTATTTGTTTATATTTGTATTGCTTACCATTTTTAGAAAACGACTTATAGAGAAACCGCTCGTAAGATTTATAACCAGTCTGTTAACAGAGTAAAACATTATGAATAACGCCACACAACCGCAAAAATATAACAGCATCAACGAAATAAGAGAACGTAAAGAGGCCGTTCTTGCTGAAATGAGAAAAGACAACAATGAAATTGGCAAAAGATGGAGAAGCCTATTTCAGAAATCTCAGCAAAAAAAGAAAGGTCTCACAGTGGCATCTGTTATAAGTACAGGAACAGGTCTTATTGACGGTTTCTTATTTGTATGGAAAATATATAGAAAGTTTAAAAAGCGGTAAAACTTAATTTATGCAAAGTCGTAACACATAGGCATATTTAATATGCATATTGGACAACACTTTGCAATTTTTATAGAATAAAAGCAACATTCAAGTTAGCAGAGCAATAATATGAGGGGTACACTTTATAAATAAAGAGAAGCTACCAATAATTTACCACCATACTTAGCCGAACATAACCAAAAGGCACAAAAACAATTATCTGACTATATTCCATAAATAGCATTATTAATTTTTATACAGAACTAATATTCAATTTCAGCACGTATATTCATTTAACAACACTATGGTTAAATTCAATATAACTATATAAAAAATTTAAGTCAGCACCGACCTGCTTATAACACGCAAAAAGCACGTCTATACTGACTTAAATCCATGTCTGAAAAACATACAGACACAAAAAAAGGAGTACCGCTGTACTCCAACCTTGTTAACCTTAAATCTAATACTATGAAAAACACAGTGCAAAGGTATGGCTTTATCACAACATCTCCAAACCTTTACGCCAAAATCATAATTATTTTATACTATATTAACATTTTCACGGCAAATTTCAAGTTAAATCTCTAGATTTTGGCCATCAAAAGCCAATTTTATATCATCCGGCAATATCTTATTTGTCTCTTTATGCAAACCAATATCATGTCCCATATGTGTAAAAAAGGTACGTTCTGCTCCAACTTTACGGGCAAAAGCAATTGCATCAGCAACAGTCTGATGTGAATGGTGCTCTGGTGCAAAACGTAAAGCATTAACAACAAGAGTCTTTACACCATGAAAATATTCAAACTCACCTTCATCAATGGCTTTCATATCTGTTATATATAGCAAATCACCTATTCTATAACCAAGTATCGGCATTTTATCGTGCATAACCTCTACAGGAATAATCTCTAACCCGCCTACATGCAACGATTTATGAGGTCTTATAACATTTATGTTTATTTTCGGGACACCAGGATACTTGTTCTCATCAAAACAATATGGCATTGTGTGCTTCAGACCTTCTGCAGTGATTTTGTTGGCATAAATATTTATTTCACCAAACAGACAAAAAGGACGTAAATCATCCAATCCTCCTACATGGTCATAATGAATATGTGTTAACAACACTGCATCTATTTTTCTAAACTCAAGCCCAAGCATCTGAGCTCTGAAATCAGGGCCACAGTCAATAACAATCCTTGTATCGCCACTCTCTATCATAACAGATGCCCTTAAGCGCTTATCATGCTTGTCTGTACTAGTACAAACTTTGCACTTACAACCTATAGTAGGCACCCCCACAGATGTTCCTGTACCAAGAAAAGTGAGTTTCATTTTCAAATTATATTCACCTCCGGCATAATGTCAATGCCAAATTTATCTTTAACATCATGCTTTACAGCTTCACATAGAGCAACGACGTCTCTGCCTTCAGCTCCGCCACGATTTACTAAAACCAATGCCTGACGTGAATGAACGCCAGCCTTGCCAAGACTTTTGCCCTTCCATCCGCACTGCTCTATCATCCATCCTGCCGGTATCTTTTCCAAACCATCATCTACTGTATAATGAGGTATGTTGCCATATTGCGCAACAAGTTCTTCATATTTAGATTTAGGTACAACAGGATTCATAAAGAAACTTCCTGCATTACCTTCAACTTTAGGATCCGGCAATTTTGCATTACGTATATCTATTATTACATTTCTAAGCTGTTCTGCTGTAGGAGTTACAATATTCCGCTTATCAAGCTCTGACCTAATATTTCCATACTCAATACAAGGGCAAAATTCCTCAGAAAGCTTGTAAGTAACATAAGTAATAACAAAACGATTACGCCATTCGCCTTTAAATTTACTTTTACGATAAGCATATTCGCAATCTTCGTTAGTAAACTCACATAGTTTACCAGTCTGAAGGTCAACAGCCTCAACCTTTATAATTAAATCCTTTGCCTCAGCTCCATAGGCACCTATATTTTGCACGGCAGTTGCCCCTACTTCACCAGGAATAAGTGATAGATTCTCAGCACCATACATACGGTTAGACACACACAGACTAACAATATCGTCCCATATCTCACCACTTCCACAACGCAACATTATGCCTTCGTCTGTCTTAACAGCCACATGACCTTTTATGGCAGAATGAAGTACTATACCATTAAAATCGGATGTGAACAACATATTACTTCCTCCACCAAGCACAAGAATAGGCTTGTCTGCATCAGTCAGTGAGTTTACGACCTGCAACAATTCGTCTACACTGTCAAACTCAATAAAGCGACGGCATTTAACGTCAATACCAAAGGTATTATGATGCTTTAGATTAAAATCAGAAATATATTTCACTTCATTTACATTTTAAATTATAATAAAATAATAAACCATAGTCAGCGCCTGGTCAAGACCCTATTATTCAGACAACTTGGTCAATTTCCAGCCTCCGCCAATTCGCCTAAAAGTGAGTTGCATTTCCATGCCATTAGCTATACCACGCATTACAAAAATTTTCTGTTTACCTTCCGTATACTTCTGGCCATACATTATGTTGTAAATAAAATTGGCAGGAAGTTCAGGAGCAAAAGCTGGCCATGTTCCAGGATCAATCTCACCTGTCATAGTGCTAAAATCATCATCAGGATCAGGACCAGTAAATATTACCGGATTGTTCAGGCTCTTAACCTGGAACGCAGAGTCTGTAACAAAACGCTGATAGAAAGCCAAGAATGAAGCATTCGTATTCTGATACATAGCATTTGTCTGAATAGACGTAAGCATCCACTTGCCATTCTGTCGTTCAAACATATACTTCTTTACCTTCTTTCTCTTCAGATAGACTTTCTCTACAATAACATTGTTTATCGACGTATCTTTAACAACGTTCATTTGCCGGGTATTGTCAAAAATCAACGTATAATAGCCTTGATTCATAAAGAAGTGCTCCATCTTCCATTTTGTTTTTGGAACAAATGTAACCTTCTTTCCGTCTACTACCTTCAACGGAAAAACAATACGCCTCATCTGTAATTTGCGGTTAGCCGCAAAATTAAAGATAAAATCATCAAACAATTCATCGGCTGCTTTAGGCATCTGCTGCTCAGATATGAGCTGAGTTATTGTGTCTATAGCAGTAGTGTCGGGAACAGAATCAACTCTTGTTGAGTCATCTGCCGCAGGCTTCTTGTCCGTACACCCTGTCGTCCATAACATCGTAGAAAGACATAACGTACAAATTACAAAGACTGATACAACCCCTTTTTTCATAATTTAACTACTCCTTTCGTAAGTAACAATCTCTCAAAATTTGCGCAAAAGTACAACTTTATTTTGATTTATGACATTATTCAATGTAAAAATATTACCTTTGCATCAAGATTTTAATACGCATCTAAATTTATCGTTAACATGATACTCGACAAAATTGAGAAACTTCTTGAAGAAGTAAAAGGTCTTACGGCCTCTAATGCTGAAGAGATTGAGGCAATGAGACTGAAATACCTTAGCAAAAAAGGCGAAATTAACGCACTTATGGCTGACTTCCGCAGCGTTCCTGCTGAACAGAAAAAAGAAGTCGGAATAAAAATCAACGAACTTAAACAAACGGCACTTGACCGCATCAATTCGCTGAGAGAACAATTTGAAACAGCCGAAGCTCAGGACGATGACCTTGACCTTACACGCACGGCTTATCCAATAGAGCTCGGAACACGCCATCCACTCACCATCGTTAAGAATGAAATAATAAATATATTCTCACGTATGGGCTTTACTCTTGCCGACGGACCTGAGGTTGAAGATGATTTGCACGTATTCACAAAAATGAACTTTGCTGCAGACCATCCTGCCCGTGATATGCAGGACACATTCTTCGTTGAAACCAATCCCGACGATGTTACAAAGAATATTCTGCTTAGAAGCCATACAAGTTCAGTACAGGCACGTGTTATGGAGACCACACAGCCTCCGATCCGTATAATATGTCCAGGACGCGTTTACCGCAATGAAGCAATCACAGCACGTGCACATTGTTTCTTCCATCAGATAGAAGGACTGTACATCGACAAAAACGTATCTTTCACAGACCTTAAACAGGTGTTATTGACATTTGCACGCGAGCTATTCGGTCCAGACACAAAGATACGTCTGCGTCCAAGCTATTTCCCATTCACTGAACCAAGTGCCGAAATGGACATCTCATGTCATATATGCGGCGGCAAAGGTTGTGGTTTCTGTAAACACACTGGTTGGGTTGAGATTCTAGGATGTGGAATGGTAGACCCAAATGTACTCGAAGCATGCGGAATTGACAGCAAGGTTTACAGCGGTTATGCATTCGGACTTGGAGTGGAGCGTATAACCAATCTGAAATATCAGGTATCAGACCTCCGTCTATTCTCTGAAAATGATGTAAGATTCTTAAGAGAATTTGAAGCCGCAAACTGATAAAAACAACTAATACTTGAAGGAGGTGAAAAGACAAAACTTTCACCTCCTTATTTTTATCTTATAATATTTATCTTACGCAATATTACATATTCCACCAAAATTTAGATTATATGAAAGAGCGGCTTTTCACACGTAGCTACATGTTCATTCTGGCAGCCAACTTTCTTCTTTTCTTCGGCTTCTGGCTGCTGATACCAGTCCTTCCGTTCTATCTAAAGGAAACATACAATTGTCCTGAAGCAATGCTCGGCGCCATATTATGCTGCTATACAGTGAGCGGTCTTTGCGTGCGTCCGTTTTCAGGCTTCCTTATGGACAAATTTCCACGAAAGCCAATCTATATTCTGTGCTATTTTATATGCGCCTCAATATTTCTCGGATATATGACAGCCGGAGTCCTTACATGGTTCATCATACTGCGTGCACTACATGGCATTGCATTCAGCAGCGTTACAGTTGGAGGAAATACGCTATGTGTTGACATAACTCCAAGCAGCAGACGCGGTGAAGCCTTAGGATATTATGGTCTGACCAACAATACAGCAATGGCCCTAGGACCTATGACAGGTCTATTCATGCATGATCATGTCAGCTATGAAGGCATTTTCATAACAGGTATGCTGTTCAGCATTATAGGCCTGCTTTGCGCTTTCTGTGTAAAGGCACGTACTCCTGAATCAATAATAGCAAGGAAACAGGAAAAGCAACAAACGGGAAAAGACCCGGTTTCTTCCCAAAAGAAACTTTCTCTCGACCGCTTCATACTTTTAAAAGGAATACCTGTAAGCATATCTTTGCTCATGCTTTCCATTCCGTATGGGGCAACGACAAACTTTGTTGCAATGTATGCCCGTGAAATTAACCTGGACGTACCGTCAGGCTTCTTCTTTACACTAATGGCAGTCGGAATGGGAGCCTCACGACTTGTTGCAGGCAAGAAGGTAGACCAAGGCTACATAACACAATGCATTCACATAGGGCTTTATCCGGTAATCCTTGCATTCTTCATGCTTAGTATGTGCCGTTTTATTGCTCCAGAAAACATGAATATTGCAGAATGTATCTTTTTTGCAGTGCCATTACTTCTCGGTATCGGTTTTGGAATAATATTCCCTGCAATGAACACACTCTATATTAATCTTGCACCAAATAATAAGCGAGCTACAGCAACAAGTACATATTTAACCGCCTGGGACGTAGGTATAGGTATAGGCATTGCGAGCAGCGGAATCATAGCTCAGCATTTTACTTTTTATATGGTTTATCTCATTGGCTCTATTCTATGCACTGTTTCACTTATATTCTTTGTCATCAAAGTTACTCCACATTACAACAGAAATAAACTGAGATAAAGCCATACGATATGTACCAATTACAGCAATAAAAAAGACAACTTAAAGAATCTATATTCTTGTAGAATTAAATTATATTCATAATGCGATAGAAGATAATGCTGAACAGTCACAATTATGTAAGGCTCAAATGCAGACACAAAATATTTCAGACATACATACAGGTCAAGAAACAAACCTGACAATGTTACATATAAATAAAATAGGAGTTAAGGCCATGTGGCCTTAACTCCTATTTTTTCAAAATAATTTAGTTACAAATATTTATCTATACACAAAATATTTACAATTTTTACCTTGGGCATACTTTTCAAACAGGCTTACAAGATATTCTGCATTAGCTCTGACATTACTCTCGTTACCATCATATCCATTGATTAGCACTAAAACATTTTTTGTTGACATCTCCATTTTAGTACGCTCATTATCACTTGTAGGCGTACCAACGCCACCTACAGCATCGCGATATACCGGTAACCCAGCAATGTTAAGCATTCCTCGCCCAATGCCTTCATAGGGCTCGCCTTCTCGTCCAACGCCAAGTGTCAGAGTATCACCAACAAACTTGTCAGCATCAAAACCTCCAATACTGTATCCATAGGCAATACTTGCAAGATTAACCAAGTCAACCAAAGTGTCAATTTGATATAAAGACTTACCCTGAAGCATTCGCCTTATAAGTGCCTCAGATGCCGGACGATAACGGCTGGGGTCTTTACCACAGGCACGATAAACTCGGCGTGTAGCCTCAATTCCAGGTATATGCTTAATCGTTTCCGTAGTGTATCCAGCCCTGTATCTGTTACCCCACTCTTCTATTTCTTTCCAAAGATCTTCATTAAATTTTGAGTTTATGACTTCAGCACTTACAGCCGCACCGACAAAACCCGGGCAAACGCTCTCTATTTCGTCTGAAACTATAACTTTCATATTGTAATTTTTTATCAGCAATTCAATTTATCTAACTCTGTCGGCGTCAATTTCTTGTGATGTCAGATAATCCGACTAAATATATAATACATAACGGAATATCTGACAGATTTTTGCAGACATCACAATAAACTTTATTCCGACAATATTTATAAAAAAATTATTCTATCATTTTAAGGAACGTATCTTCATCTATAATCGGTATACCAAGTTTCTCTGCCTTTTGCAACTTGGCCGGTCCCATATTGTCACCTGCCAATATGAACGAAGTCTTGCCGCTTATACTTCCTACATTTTTACCACCATTCTGTTCTATTATCTGCTTATATTCATCACGGCTATGATGAGCAAACACACCACTTATGACAATACTCTTTCCTGCCAACTTATCCGAAGACGATGACATTTGTTCCTCGCTCAATGCCATTTGCAGTCCATATCCGCGCAAACGTTCCACAATCTGTATAGTAACAGGGTTTCTGAAATACGTCATAACACTCTTTGCAATAACATCGCCAACGCCCTCTACTTCAAGTAAATCTTGCAGACTTGCTGCAGCAAGGGCATCGATAGTCTTAAAGTGGCGGGCCAGCAGGCGAGCAGTAGTTTCACCTACGAATCTTATTCCTAGTGCAAATACGACACGTTCAAACGGCACCTGTTTAGATGCTTCAATGCCGTTTACTATCTTTTCAGCAGATTTCTGTCTGCTGCCGTCGCCATTAATCTGCTCCACCTTAATGTCATATAAGTCCGCAACGTTACGCACAAGTCCGTGTCTGTAAAAATCATCTACAGTCTCAGGACCAATACTGTCTATATTCATGGCCTTACGCGAAATAAAATGTTCTATGCGTCCTTTTATCTGAGGAGGACATCCAGCGTCGTTTGGACAATAATATGCAGCTTCTCCCTCATATCTTACCAACTTAGCCCCACACTCAGGACAATTGGTTATAAACCTCACAGGTTGAGCTATTATCGGACGCTGCTCAACGTCTACACCTACAATTTTAGGAATTATCTCGCCTCCCTTTTCAACATAAACATAATCTCCGATATGCAGGTCAAGACTACGGATAAAGTCTTCATTGTTAAGCGTTGCACGTCTTACAGTAGTTCCGGCTAACTGTACAGGTTCCATATTTGCTACAGGAGTAACCGCACCTGTGCGTCCTACTTGGAACGTAACTTCATTAAGCCGCGTACAGGCTCTTTCAGCCTTAAACTTATACGCTATTGCCCAACGCGGATTCTTGGCAGTATAGCCCAAAGCCCTCTGCTGCCTAAGCGAATTGACTTTCAGTACAATTCCATCTGTTGCGACAGGCAAATTTTTACGTTCTGTATCCCAATAATCTATAAAGTCATAAATCTCCTGAAGAGTCTTGACCTTACGCATTCCTTCACTTATTTTGAAGCCCCATTCACGCGCCTTCTCAAGATTCTCATAATGACCGTCTCCTGGAAGTTCGTCGCCCAAAAGATAATACAAATATGCATCAAGATTACGGCTCGCAACCAATGCAGAGTTTTGACTTTTAAGAGTCCCGCTTGCTGCGTTACGAGGATTTGCAAACAGTGGCTCTTCTGCAGCCTCACGCTCCTCGTTAAGCCTCTCAAACACTTTCCATGGCATAAGAATTTCTCCTCTTATTTCAAACTCTTTAGGCCAGTCGCCGTCTTTCAATACTAATGGTATTGATTTTATTGTCTTTACATTAGCCGTAACATCATCACCATGCACACCGTCACCACGTGTAACACCTCTCACAAGTCTACCGTCCTCATACGTAAGAGAAATAGACAATCCGTCATATTTCATCTCACAGCATATTTCAAAATCTTCTCCATTAAGGCCTTTCTTTACACTATTATAAAAGTCGGCAACTTCTTCCTGACTATATGTGTTAGCCAAAGACAACATTGGATATTTATGAGTAACCTGAGTGAACTCTTGATTAAGATCGCTTCCTACACGCTGTGTAGGCGAATTTGGATCAAACATATCTTTATGACGCGCCTCCAACTCCTGCAGTTCCTTCATCATGAAGTCAAACTCCTGGTCACTTATTTCCGGCTGGTTAAGCACATAATACTTATAGTTATGCTCATGCAGTTCCTTTCTGAGCTGCAATATTCTTTGTCTTTCGTCTGTCATAAAATTAAATATATTCTAAAAAAACGACGCAACGCAAACCGACAACAGCCATTATCGTACTTGCTTATATATAACACATACATTTTATGTTAAAATGCGAGCGAAATCAAAAGCATCAAACTAGCTTAAATGACTATGCCGAACGAAGCTATATCTTATGCAAAGATAATGCAATTTTTTGCAAAACAACAATATTACTTCTATCTAAAACAATAAAAAATCATCGCATATCAATAACCAAACAAAATTTCAACATAATAAAAAGGAACAATGTCACTAACAAAAAGCCTGAAAGTGTTATTAATTACAAATAAATTTAATAACTTTGCAACAGCAATACATCTAGTTGTTCAACAATATGAAATGGCAAGTGTGCATATAGCGACACTCAACAAATAGCAATTAAACAAACGCTATATCGTTTCTTTGACAGACTTATATCATAAGTTTGTCAATTATTATTTTATCATTATCCATAATTATAAATCCACATGATGTTACGCTGCATAAAGCGGCATAACTTATTGTGTCATATTTGTTTGAACAAATGAATTATGCATACAAGAAAATATGGCTCATCGCTTTTCCTGTGATGATGAGCATCCTTATTGAACAACTGATAAACATAACAGACGCCTTGTTCTTGGGACATGTAGGAGAGGTGGAATTAGACGCATCTGCCCTTGCGGGAATATGGTTCTTGGCAATATATATGCTCGGTTTCGGTTTCAGCATGGGCCTACAAGTAGTTATCGCACGCCGTAATGGAGAACGACAGTATGCTAAAACAGGAAAGACATTATTGCAAGGTTTCTTTTTTCTGTCCGTTCTAGCAATCATCATTTATCTATCGTCCAAGATGTTCACTCCCGTTATATTAAAGAATCTGATTAGTTCAGATGACGTCTATAATGCAGTTATGAGTTATCTTGACTGGCGTATTTTGGGATTGTTTTTCTCTTTTCCTTTTTTAGCTCTGCGTTCATTTCTAGTGGGCATTACACGTACAAAAGCCCTGAATATTGCAGCTTTAACTGCCGTATTTATGAACATACCTATAAACTGGCTCCTTATATTTAAATTTGATATGGGGATATCAGGAGCAGCTGCGGCATCGTCATTCTCAGAAATGTGCTCACTCATCGTATTAACTGCATATATATTACGCCATATTAACAAAAACATGTATGGTTTACGTTGTGCCATCGACCTGAAAATACTGAAAGAGATCTTTGAAGTTTCGATATGGAGTATGTTACAATATTTTACAAGCGTAGCCATTTGGTTCCTGTTCTTTCTGGCTATTGAACGTTTGGGAGAAACGGAACTTGCCGTATCGAATATAATAAGAAGTGTATCCGCACTATTTTCCGTTATTGTAAACGCATTAGCCGGCGTCACAAGTTCGCTTGTAAGTAACTTAATCGGTACAGGTGAAAAGAAAAACGTATTTCCTCTTTGTCACAGAATTATCCGTCTTGGATATGCAGCAGGCATTCCATTAATTATTTTTGCATTGCTCTTTCATCATTATATAATAATGGTTTACACAGATGATCAGGTAATCATTCAAGCTGCATTAAAGCCATTCATTGTTATGCTGCTGAACTATTTCTTTGCATTACCCGGATATGTTTATCTGAACGCTGTTATGGGAACAGGGGCTACGCGTGCAGTATTCGTCTTTCAGATAACTACTACCATCGCCTATCTGTTTTCATTATGGACATTAGATCATTGCAGTGTACCTTTTGCAGCATATTGGGCCGTGGAATATTTATTTGTTATATTACTTGGCACACAATCAGTCATTTATTTAAAATATAAACAATACTAAAAGTTTAAAGTTATGATGAATAAAATATATCCACACAAAGGAGACAAGCAAACCGTTTATCTGAACTCTGTTATTAAAGACCCGTCCATTATTGCCGGCGACTACACCATCTATAATGACTTTGTTTCTGACCCAATACTTTTCGAGAAAAATAATGTACTATACCATTATCCGATTAATCGCGAACGGCTTATAATCGGCAAATTCTGCTCCATTGCCTGTGGTACAAAATTCTTGTTCAACTGTGCTAATCATACGCTAAAGTCTTTATCTACATACACATTCCCATTGTTTTATGATGAATGGAACTTGAAAAAATCAAATGTGGCAACAGCATGGGACAATAAAGGTGATATCATTATAGGAAATGATGTATGGATTGGCTATGAAGCTGTCATCATGGCTGGCGTCAACATTGGTGATGGTGCAATTATCGCCGCTCATGCTGTGGTTACAAAAGATGTAGCTCCATATACAATAGTCGGCGGAGTTCCTGCCCGACCTATACGGCAACGGTTTGACGATAGTGTAATACAAAAACTTGAATCATTAAAATGGTGGGAATGGCCAATAAACAAAATTCGCAAATGCTTGCCACACATTGTTAAGGGAGATATTGATGAATTACTTAAATATCAAAAAATGAATATTTAAAAGATAAATAGCCACTATAACACGACCACAGAAATCAATCACTGAAACATGACTGAAAACTCATTGATTTTCAAATAAAAACTCAATGAATTTACGGTCACATTTCAGTGGATTTTAAAATTTAATTTATCGGACAGAGAAAAATATAAAGCACATTGAAAATAAAATAATTTCAATAATTTTGAATTCTTCATGATTTGATGTATCTTTGCATAAGCTTGTGACTAAGTTCAATATGACATAGAAGCAAGTATAGCGGTTCTGCTATCACAGGCAGCATTTTTGCATAATGATATTTAGATGGAATGCATAACCATGTCAACAGAATATCGCATAAGCACAGATGCTAAGACTAAAATATAATTACACCAATAAAGAACAAACACTACGCAAATATTGCGAGAAACGAAATAATAAAAACAATCTAAAACAAAAGAAAATAACATGAAAAGTGATCCTAAAGAGTGTCTGTATTGTCAGAATAATGACACACAGCACGAACTGATGATTGAAGTAGCAAAACTTAGCGTATCGCGCCTTTTTATTTTTAAGGAGCAAACTTATCACGGACGTTGTCTCGTGGCATATAAAGACCATGTTGACGATATAAACCTATTGAGTGATGAAGACAGAAATGCTTTTATGGCTGATGTCGTTAAGGTAACAAGAGCCATGCAAAAGGTGTTTAATCCTGACAAGATTAATTATGGTGCATATTCTGACACGCTGTCACACTTACACTTCCACCTGATTCCAAAATATGTAGGCGGACCTGACTTTGGCGGAGTATTCCAGATGAACCCTAAGAAAGTTTATCTGACCGACGAAGAATATGCAGACATGGCAGAAAAACTGAAAAAAGAGTTGTAAAATATAAATTAGATGCCGCCTGTAAAGCAACATGTACAAGTCTTGCAGGCGGCATTTATTTTGTCGGCTATCAAATTCACTTCCCATTATTTAACTACTTTAATTGACACATAAAATTCTACAACAGCCATTGCATAATAATTATTTATCCACAATATAATTATGCATAAAGTGATTTTATGTCAAATCACACACAAATATCGACAGTAAAGAAATTATTGTTTTTATAAAGACTAAAAACGCTTAAAACTAAACTTGCGACATATCCCATCTGCTGTTTATGATAAAAAATACAAAAATAAAGAATAAAAATTGTGATATTGACAGAAAAATAAATAATTTTGCAAATATGCGAATTGATATTATTACAGTTTTACCGGAAATGCTCGAAGGATTTGTAAGAGAATCCATCTTGGCACGCGCACAAAAAAAAGGGTTGGCGGAAATATACCTGCACAATCTGCGCGACTATTCCACGGACAAATGGAAACGTGTGGACGACTATCCATACGGTGGGTTCGCCGGAATGGTCATGCAGTGCGAGCCTATAGACAGGGCTATATCGGCACTGAAAGCCGAAAGAGAATACGACGAGGTTATATTCACTTCGCCTGACGGCGAACAATTTAATCAGCATGTAGCTAACGACCTCTCACTAAAAAAGAATCTGATAATCTTGTGCGGACATTATAAAGGTATAGACCAAAGAATACGCGACCATCTTATTACACGTGAAATAAGTATAGGCGACTATGTTCTTACAGGAGGTGAATTGGCAGCAGCTGTAATGTCTGATGCAATAATAAGACTAGTACCAGGAGTTATTAGCGATGACCAAAGCGCATTGTCCGACTGCTTTCAGGACGACCTGCTGTCTGCACCGATATACACCAGGCCTGCCGACTATAAAGGATGGAAAGTGCCAGACATTCTGCTAAGCGGAAATGAAGGAAAAATAAAAGACTGGGAAATAGAACAGAGCTATGAACGCACTAAACGACTGCGTCCTGACCTGTTGAAAGAATAAGATAAATCTTAACCATAAACCATAAAGATGGACTTTCGTTGTGGATGATACCGAAAGTCCGTCTTTTTAGAATCATACTACATTATACACAACTGATTCTATGAAGCTATGATGACGGAAATAATATTGAAAATAAAAATATATCTATAATTAATAAAATTAAAAAACTATGGAAGACATTGTAAGATTACCCCAAATGAGTTTCGAACAATCTGTAAAAACAGTATTAAGCAAACTGACTGATTTCAAAGGCCGTGCACGCAGGTCTGAACTATGGTGGTTTTGGCTTCTGTATGCTGTTGTAAGTATTTTGATAAATCTATTACTTTCAGGAACACAGATAATAAGTTCAATAGTATCAATTATTCTGCTGCTGTCTATTTGTTCTGTGACAGTACGCCGCCTTCACGACCGCGGACATAGCGGCTGGTGGGTTGCAGCAAGCATAATAATAAACATTGTTTACAATATATACATGTCAACAAGCGGATACCTCGAAGCTCTGTCGACAATTAATCCTGATCCGGATATTGCAGTAAAACTAATGAGCGACCCTGTAATAATTACATCAATACTATTGCTGTTTGTTATTAATATCTCTATTTTTGTATTCTGCGTTATGGACAGTAAGCCAGAAGAAAACAAATATGGTCCTTCACCAAAATATATCGTAAATTATGGGGATATCCAAAATGAATAAATAAAAGATTAAAAGAAACAATATCATAACTAAAATTAAATATAAGATTCTCACACGTAAGAATTTCAATAAAGTAAAAACATAATAAATTTCAATGACACGTTCAAAATAAGGAGACAGATATTTTTTAAATAATTTGTTTTCTGATATGCCGTCTTTTAGTTCACAAAAGGCGGCATATTGCTTTATAAAACGCCACCTTTCATAATACAAAATGCTATCTTTTATAAATCACTGACATCCAGCGTATTACATAAAGCAATAATTTCTTACACTCTTGAAATCACATTTACTTCATTAAATAATGGCATAAATTATCTGGCATAAGTTTTAAAATGTAGTAATAATGAAAACAATCAAAAACGATAATAGACAATACAAACTAAAAATATGACAATTTTTATATTTTCACCATCATCACAATATCAGTAGTTTCATTGTCTTCATGCATGACGTCAAACAAGACTTAAGCAACTAACAATACCCCTGTTCCAGACAAAACTTCTCGCCTAACGCATATCCTTCCTCATAAAGACGTTCTAGTTTGTCTACAGACTTTTCTATACGTCCGACTTCCATTGGACGCTCCGGACGTATACAGAATATCTGACCGGCACGTTCCATCTCCTCAATCATCTCAAGTTGACGGTTATATGCCTCACACCTATGACTCAACACCACACGCAAACGAGGATAATTTTTATAAATAAAGCGAGGTATTTTATGATCTTTCTCCGTACTGCGAAATCCATAATTTCTAGTCAGCACCACAACATTTTTATGATGTCCCTGTTCCATTGCCCGCATAACAGGAATACTGTCAACAATTCCGCCGTCAAGCATCGGTATGCCATCCACATTAACAATCTTACTGACATAAGGCAGACTGCTGCTTGCACGCACAATATCCAACAGGCGCTGACGATCGTGTTTCTCTGTCAAATAGCAGGCACGACCTGTAAGACAGTTAGTTGTAACCATCTCGAACACGTCCGGGTTATTAAAAAAAGCATCAAAGTCGTATGGTAACAATGTATTTGGAAAATCATCATAGAGCAGTTTTCGGTCAAATATACAGCCTTGTGTAACAAGATGCCTAAGTCCTATATATTTATACTGCGAAAGATAATCAATGTTTGATATCCTGGCCCTTCGTATCTGCCGGCTCATATACGAAAGGCCGTTACACGCACCGGCAGAAACAGCGACAACGTAATGAAAATACAAGTCATGCTTCATAAAGCCGTCAAGCACGCCACTTGTAAATACTCCACGCATACCTCCTCCTTCAAGAACCAACCCTGTATTTCTGTCAATACGCATAATCAACTTTTAAAACTGCTGCAAAGTTAATGATTTTAGATTTAAACCAATGTATTTCAGACGAAATCACAATATAAAAAAACGAAAAAATAAACATTTGAAACATTTTTACATAAATATACGTTCAAAATGCATATAATTTAACCCGTTGCCTAAAGCTTTAAATTAAAATAAGTTACATTTTGATAAAAAATAAACTGATTTTATTTTGTTCCGCACTCAAATTGCATTATCTTTGCAATATTGAAGTTTTACATCTTGTGCAATATGAGCTTGAAAACTAAATAAGCACTGATAGTGCTTGTGAAAGAAGCCCCCAAAGCACAATATTATGAAAGATAATTAAAATAAGTATTTTACGATATGTTCAGCAAGGAAACCTACGTAAGCCGCCGCGCCGAGCTTAGAAAACTCGTAAAGAGTGGCATCGTGATATTGTTCGGTAATAACGAATCGCCGGTAAATTATCCTTCTAACGGATATTACCCATTCCGCCAAGATTCATCATTCCTGTATTATTTTGGACTCAACCGTGACGGACTGGTAGGTGTAATAGACATCGATGAAGGTACCGAAACACTTGTAGGCAACGACATCGATATTGAAGACATCGTATGGTTCGGCTCTGTAAACAGTGTTAAGGATATGGCAGAAAGCGTAGGAGTGGCCAATACCGCCCCAATGAAGTCGCTGCAGATAATTTGCAACAATGCGCTGAAACAGAAAAGAACAATACATTTTCTGCCTCCATACAGATATGACACAAAACTGCAAATTTTTGATTTGCTCGGAATTCACCCAAATCAACAGAAAGAAGCAGCTTCACTTGAACTGATAAAGGCTGTTGTGAAGATGCGTTCAACTAAAGAACCTCAAGAAATTGCCGAGATTGAAGACGCATGCTCTATAGGATATAAGATGCATACAACGGCAATGAGACTGACTAAGCCCGGACTCACAGAGAAGTTTATTGGCGGACAAGTTGACGGTACGGCCAATTCTCATGGAGCAATGGTAAGTTTTGCCACCATATTCACTCAGCACGGCGAGATAATGCACGGCACACCTTCATGGAATGTTCTTGAAAGCGGACGTTTAGCATTGTGCGACTCAGGTGCAGAAAACCGCAATAACTATTGCTCAGACAATACACGTACATATCCTGTGAACGGAAAATTCACTCAACGACAGCGTGAAATTTACAGTATCGTTGAGGCTTGCCATGACTACGTACTTGATGTTGCAAAACCTGGCATAAAATGGTATGACGTTCACATGGCTGTATGCAGACTTATGACAGACAAGCTGAAAGAAATAGGCCTGATGAAGGGTGACACCGAAGAAGCGGTTAAAGCCGGAGCTCATGCTATGTTCCTGCCACACGGACTTGGACACATGATGGGAATGGACGTACACGACATGGAGGGACTAGGACAGAACTATGTAGGTTTTGACGACGAAATACAGCCATCAACTCAGTTTGGAACAAATTGTCTGCGTATGGGCCGCCGACTTGAAAAAGGATTTGTCGTTACAGACGAGCCTGGAATTTACTTTATACCGGCACTCATTGACGATTGGAAATCTCAAGGACTTCACAAAGATTTCATTAACTATGAAATGCTTGAAACCTATAAAGACTTTGGAGGTATCCGCATAGAGGATGACCTGCTTATAACTGAAGACGGATGCAGATTCCTAGGAAAAGACCGAATACCTTATCATCCCGATGATGTTGAGGAATTTATGAGAAATAATTAAAAACCCAAAACAATACTTATAGAAAAATGAAAAAATTATTTGCAATGGCTCTGTTGGCTTGCATAGCAACAGGCATGAACGCGCAGGAAAAGAAAGAAACTGCCGACAAAATCAAACCTGTGTTCACAACCATTAAGGAGAACAAAATCACAAGTATCAAAGACCAAAACCGTAGCGGTACCTGCTGGGCTTACTCAACACTGAGTTTCTTTGAGAATGAAATTCTGAAAAAGACAGGTAAGACTTACGACCTGTGCGAAATGTTCGTAGCCAACAAAGACTATATGGAGCGCGCTATCCTTACTGTAAGAATGCATGGCGACAGCCAGTTCTCACAAGGCGGAAGCTCTGAAGACGTGCTCTATATCCTCAAGAATCATGGTATATGCCCAGAAACAGCCATGCCGGCTCCCGGTACACTGACAGGCGACTCTTTGGCTAACTTTGACGAGTTCTTTGGTGTAATGGAACCATACGTTGCTGCTGTTTCAAAGAGCAAAGCAAAGAAGATTTCTAAACAGTGGCAGAAAGGTCTGCAGGGCATTATCGATGCTTACTTAGGAGAATGTCCAAAAGAATTCGTTTATGAGGGCAAGAAGTATACTCCGCAGACATTTGCTGCAAGTCTTGGACTCAACTTTGACGACTATGTTTCAATAACAAGTTACACACACCACCCATTCTATACACAGTTCCCTGTTGAAGTTCAGGACAACTGGCGTTGGGCTACATCATACAATGTTCCTATGGACGAGATGATGAAGATTATTGACAATGCCATCAATGAAGGCTATACAATAGCATGGGGAGGCGATGTTACAGAAGACGGATTCACACGTAAGGGTCTCGGTATTGCATACGACGTAAAGAAAGCACGCAGTATGGCAGGAACTGATGCCGACAGATGGTTTAAACTTTCTTCAACAGAGAAGAAGAGTAAGCTTGATTCTCTTGGAGTTGATGCTCCTGAAATTGTTCCTACACAAGAAATGCGTCAGGAAGCATTTGACAACTGGGAGACAACAGACGACCACGGAATGGTTATCTTCGGTATTGCCAAAGACCAGAACGGACGCGAATACTATATGGTAAAGAACTCTTGGGGTGAGTATGGTGACTACAAAGGAATATGGTATATGTCAAAGAACTATGTTGCATACAAGACTATGAGCTTCATGGTTAACAAGAACGCTATTCCTAAGGATATCCGCAAGAAACTTAACATTAAGTAAAATATACGACAACATAGACGGATATACATAAACAATACAACATGTTAAAGCCTATAACCTAAATATGTTGTCAGATACCGTCTAAAATCGTCATCAGTTAAGTCTTGACGACACAAGCAAAAGCGGTGATTTCTGAACTTTTCTGTCAGAAATCACCGTTTTCTTGTTTTTTATTTGTAACTTTACACGCCATTTTATACAACCTGACAATGGCAACCGGGTTAGAGAAATAAAAAACAATATAAATGCACTTCAAATGGAACTACGAACCACCAACATCAGAACAGAAAAAGGCAGCTGAAGAGCTTGGAGCAAAACTGGGTATAAGCCCCGTTATGGCCGGAATACTAATCCGGCGAAACATTACCACCGAATCTGCTGCTAAACGTTTCTTCCGTCCTCAGCTCAACGACCTCATTAATCCGTTCTTAATGAAAGATATGGATGTTGCCGTTGACCGACTGAATGACGCAATGGGACGAAAAGAGCGCATTATGGTGTATGGTGACTACGATGTTGACGGATGCACTGCCGTCGCACTCGTCTATAAATTCTTACAACAATTCTATTCGAATATAGATTACTACATACCTGACAGATATGATGAGGGGTATGGAGTGAGCTATAAGGGAATCAACTATGCTCATAAAACAGGAGTTAAGCTGATAATAATACTCGACTGCGGAATTAAAGCCACAGAAGAAATAAAATATGCCAAAAGTCTTGGCATAGATTTTATTATCTGCGATCACCACGTGCCAGATGAGACTATGCCCCCTGCTGTGGCGATACTTAACCCCAAACGACAAGACGACAGCTATCCGTTCAAACACTTGTGCGGATGTGGTGTCGGATTTAAGTTTATGCAAGCATTTGCAAAAAACAACGGTATTCCCTTCTCACGGCTTGTTCCCCTACTCGACTTCTGTGCGGTAAGTATAGCTGCCGACATCGTGCCGGTGGTTGAGGAAAACAGAATTTTAGCCTATCATGGACTTAAACAGCTAAATCAAAATCCGAACATAGGACTTAAGGCTATTATTGATATATGCGGACTTAACGGCCGCACTATAACAATGAGCGATATCGTCTTTAAAATCGGACCACGCATCAATGCCTCAGGACGAATGGAAAACGGAAGAGAAAGCGTCGACCTGCTTGTAGAAAAAGATTTAGGAAGCGCACTCAAAGAGGCTAAACATATAAATGAATATAATGAACAACGCAAGGACATCGACAAACAGATGACCGAAGAAGCCAACCAAATCGTTGCAAAAATTGAAAGCCAGAAAAGACGTTCCAGCATTGTTCTATATGATGAAAACTGGAAAAAAGGAATAATAGGTATTGTTGCATCAAGACTGACGGAAATATATTTCCGGCCTACAATAGTAATGACACGCGAAGACGACCTTGCAACAGGTTCTGCAAGAAGCGTTACAGGCTTTGATGTATATTCCGCAATTAAAAGTTGCCGCGACCTATTGATAAATTTTGGCGGGCACACCTATGCAGCCGGACTTACATTAAAATGGAAAGACGTACCTGAATTTATGAGACGCTTCCAAAAATATGTCGATGAGCATATACAGCCTGAACAGACAGAAGCAATGCTCAATATTGATGCTGTAATCGATTTTAAGGACATAACACGCAAATTGCATGCTGAAATAAAAAAATTCAGCCCATTCGGCCCCAAAAATCCCAAGCCTCTGTTCTGTACTACAGATGTTTATGATTTCGGTACAAGCAAAGTTGTAGGAAGAGAGCAAGAGCACATCAAACTCGAACTTGTTGACTCAAAATCAAACAACGTTATGAACGGAATAGCTTTTGGTCAAAGCGGTTCGGCACGCTATATAAAATCAAAACGCAGTTTCGATATTGCCTACACAATTGAAGATAATGTATTCAAACATAATGGCATTCAACTTCAGATAGAAGATATACGTCCTGCAGAGGATGAAGAATAAACAAACTGACACATCGAGTATCTGTCCACGCAACAGGACCAAGTTACGTGGACAGATATATAAAATCCGAATATTTTTACAATGCAAACGTCTAACGACAAATACATAAAAATTCTTCACGACAACTGGGGATATGACAATTTCAGAGGTATCCAGCGTGAAATAATTGACAGTATCTGCTCAGGGCGTGACACACTTGGCCTGATGCCGACGGGAGGAGGAAAATCAATAACATTCCAAGTGCCGGCGCTTTCAATGAAAGGTGTATGCATTGTTATAACGCCACTGATTGCGCTGATGAAAGATCAAGTGGCAAATTTAAGACATAAAGGCATCAAAGCTGCGGCCATATACTCAGGTATGATGCATGCAGACATAATAACAACACTTGAAAACGCAATATTCGGAGGGGTGAAAATACTTTATGTTTCACCAGAACGCCTTTCATCAGAACTGTTTCAAAAAAAGATGAGCCACATGAACGTGAGCTTTATTACTATTGATGAAGCTCACTGCATAAGCCAATGGGGATATGACTTCAGACCATCTTACCTGAAAATATCTGAAATACGCAAATTAAAGCCCGAAGCACCAATACTTGCACTGACAGCTACAGCCACACCAAAAGTAGTGGATGACATTCAGGACAAACTTGGGTTTAAGGAAAAGAATGTGTTCAAAATGAGTTTTGAGCGCAAGAATCTGGCATACATAGTAAGAAGAACTGATGACAAGCTAGAAGAAATGATACACATACTCAAATGTGTCCAGGGTTCTGCTATAGTATATGTCAGAAGTCGAAAACGTTCTAAAGAAATTGCAGCTGAATTATGTAAACGTAATATCAGCGCAACATTCTATAACGCAGGACTTGAAAGCGCCGCAAGAGACGAACGACAAAAAGAATGGCATGAGGGCAAAGCACGCGTTATGGTAGCCACAAACGCCTTCGGCATGGGCATAGACAAACCGGATGTCAGACTTGTAATACATTACGACTGCCCAGATTCACCAGAGGCTTACTTTCAAGAAGCAGGCAGAGCTGGACGTGACGGCAACAAAGCATACGCCGTATTACTATATAATGGAAGCGATAAGGGCAAACTTCAAAGGAGAATTGACGAAACATTTCCAGACAAAGAATATATACGACTAGTATATGAACATCTGGCATACTTTTACCAAATAGGAATGGGAAGCGGCCAAGGGTGCAGATTTGAATTCAACATAGACAGATTCTGCGTAGCTTTTAAACATTTTCCAATACAGGCCAGTTCTGCACTCAAGATATTGACTAGAGCCGGATATATAGACTATGACGAAGAATCTGACAACAGGGCACAAATAAAAATACTGCTCAGCCGAAACGATCTTTACATGCTCGACAATCTAGATGAAAAAGAAAACGCCGTAATAACAGCATTGTTGAGGTGCTACGGAGGACTTTTTGTAGATTTCTGCTACATTGACGAGAGTCTAATAGCACAACAGGCCGAACTTACAATACCTGAAACTTATGTAATCCTAAAGGATTTAACGGCACGTCATATTATGAAATTCATCCCTAGGAAAAAAATCCCTCATATCACATATACACAGTGCCGTGAAGAGATGGACCGTCTGGTATTCACAAAAGAAGTTTATGACGACCGTAAAAAGGAATATATCCAGCGTATTGATGCAATGATTAAATATGCAACCAACGATGATATATGCCGAAGCAGACAATTACTTAGATATTTTGGCGAAGAACGCTCAACCGACTGCGGACAATGCGATGTATGCATTGCTCATAAGAAACAACATGAAGACAAAAACGGACAGAAAAAGGCTGAAGAACTGATAACAGAACTGTTAAATGACATGAAGCCACATTACATCACAGAAATAAAAGAAATAAACTTCGACAGGGATATTGTTGAAGATGTTTTTGAATATATGATAAATGAAGAAATAATTTATGTCGCAGACGGAATGGTTGCGCTAAGAAGAAAAAGAAACAACAAAACCGACAAATAAACAAAACCTCCCAAAGATATCAACAAAAAGAACGGTAGAAATATAAAAAAGACAGGCGCAGAACAACACAGCCCCGCACCTGTCAAAATATCAGCATGTCAAGATAAAAATCAGTTATTCTCTGGACGAAGTTTACGAACAGTCACACCTGCTTGCCACATCTCGCTTTCACGCATCTGGCGCAACTCCTCGTTAAGTTTCTCACGATAGTCAGCCTTTGAGTTGCTGTCAATGGCTATCTGTGCTTCATGACCAGTCTTGACAGACAGATAAAGCCACTCCATCACCGGTTTGATGGCATCGCGGAAACGCGGAGCCCAATCAAGTGCACCTCGCTGTGCTGTTGTTGAACAGTTAGCGTACATCCAGTCCATACCCTTTTCACCAAAAAGCGGTGCAAGACTCTGTGTAAGCTCCTCAATTGTCTCATTGAATGCTTCAGAAGGAGAATGACCGTGTTCACGCAGTACCTGATACTGAGCCTCGAACAAGCCTTCAATAGCACCCATAAGCGAACCACGCTCACCTGTAAGGTCGCTTGTCGCTTCACGCTCAAATGTAGTCTTAAACAAATATCCGGCTCCGATACCTATACCAAATGCAATGGTACGTTCCTCAGCCTTACCTGTAGCATCCTGATAAACGGCATATGAACAGTTGAGTCCACGTCCTTCACAGAACATAGTGCGAAGTGAAGTACCAGATCCCTTTGGCGCAACCATTATAACATCAACATCTTCAGGCGGAACTACACCTGTGCGGTCACTCCAGTTTATGGCAAAACCATGAGAATAGTAAAGTGCCTTTCCCTTTGTTAGATGCTTTTTAATTTTAGGCCATACAGCAATCTGACCTGCATCAGAAAGCAACATACATACGATAGTACCCTTTTCTGCAGCTTCCTCAATTGAGAACAAAGTCTTTCCTGGCACCCATCCGTCGGCAACAGCCTTTTCGTAAGTTTTGCCTTCACGCTGTCCGACAATTACATTAAAGCCATTGTCGCGCAGATTGCAAGCCTGGCCCGGTCCCTGAATACCATAACCTAATACTGCGATTGTCTCATTCTTGAGAACCTCACGCGCTTTCTCTAAAGAAAATTCTTTACTGGTGACAACTGTTTCGATAACGCCACCAAAATTCATTTCTGCCATAATGATAATGTTTTATGTAGGCTGCCCCGATATTGAGGCAGCCCGATTAAATGTTACATATTTTTGCTTTCTCATTAAAACCGCTCACAAATATAAGAATTTAAAATGAAATAAGCAATTTTACTTTCAATTTTTCACAAATTCTATTTTACATCTACAAACTTCTATCTCACTAGAAGAATCAGGAGCTGTCCTGGTAATACGTACACAGAACACGCTGTCTGAAACGGTTTCCTTATAATAGTTTAAGATGTCACCATAATAACTCTCTGCCACATAAGCAATGTCAAACCTTTTGATGCAGTAATCACGATAAATATCAAGCCCGAACAAATCAAGAACATGCTCAATATATTTCACGCTATTGATATGACCATTAACGTCGACATCGCTATAGTGCGTAGGCATGGAAGCAACAAGTTGAGCCTCCTTACCCATTCTGACACGCGAGAGCCCGGCTATAGGACATTCTTTATCCGTTTCAACATAATTCATGATATCACCGTCTCTCACGTCCATAATATTCTGTGGCTGACGGGAATCAGTATCAATCAAAGCCCATATACTCCGACCATATCCGTACACCTTGTTCTCATCGTCGGCATCTACGACACGGAAATTACGGTTGGTGAAGAACTTCATAACACCTTCAACCCATGTTTCAACATAAAATCTAGAATATTGCGGAGGCATTTTCTCCATCTCAATTGCCAAACGCGACAACACCCATGTCTTATGCAAAGGATTCAGGTATGTCATGCCAAAGCCACGGTGGGCGGCATGAAAGTCAGCCGCATTAAGCATATGATTGCCAAGGTGTCCCATAAAAAGGCGCTTGGAAAAATCACAATGAAACGGCTCTGCCAAAAACTCGTATCGTCCTACTTTTTCTAACATATTTATTTTTGTTTTCTTTCTTGTAAGTCCAAAAAATCGCTCACCTGTTCTACAGGGCTGCGGGTTATGGCAATACGTCCGCTGCGTGTATATTGCAACAGACAATTATATTTGTCAAGGCTGAAATAAAGTCCTGTGATGTCTTCGGTCATACCGCTCAACATTACAGTACAGAATTTAGGATTTACTTCTATTATACGGGCATTGGCTTTCCTTATCACACGCGAAATATCCGGATTGTCAAGCACTTCCTGGGTAGAAAGTTTATAAAGTCCCACCTCACGTATAAACAAATCGTCATCTGTATAATAGTCAGCCTTTATTACATCTATCTTTTTCTCTATCTGTTTTGTTATTTTTACGATTTGGTCTTCATCGCTCCAAGCTGTAATGGTATACTTGTGTACACCTTCGATGCTAGATGCCGACACATTAAGACTTTCGATGTTGACCTGCCGACGGGTGAACACAGCCGTTATCTGGTTAAGTATACCGGCGATGTTCTCTGAATACACCAACAGGGTATATAGTTTCCTTTCTGTCGTTTCCATAACTCAAACTTATAAATTAATTTCAAGCAACATTTCGTCTACCGAACATCCCGGAGGAGTCATTGGTAATATGTTGTCCAGCTCCTTTACTGCACACTCAAGGACAAACGGACCGTCTGTAGCAAGCATCTTTTCCACTCCGTTCTTCAGATTTTCTCGCTCAAAAACAAATGTGTATGGAATATCGTAAGCCTCACACAATTTTGAATAAGACGGGTTCATCATCCTGGTAAACGACTTGCGCTTATTGAAGAACATATCCTGCCATTGACGCACATTGCCAAGATAATTGTTGTTCATCAAGATAACCTTTACAGGTATTCTATGTTCCATTATTGTTCCTAGTTCATGCAGACTCATCTGAAAGCCTCCGTCACCAGTGAATATGCACACAGTTCGGTTTGGTGCAGCATAAGTTGCTCCAATAGCGGCAGGAAGGCCATAACCCATTGTACCAAGACCTCCACTGCTTATGATAGAGCGTTTTTTCTTAAACATGAAATATCTGCTTGAGAACATCTGATTCTGACCGACATCATTAACCATAACAGCCTCACCATCGGTTGCGTCTGACACTGCCTTGACAACCTCACCCATTAGCAGAGGGCCTTGGCCGGGATACAATGCCGGACGTATCACTTTCTCGTATTCTTTATTATACAACGGCACAAAGCTGTCACGCCATTCTTTATGAGAATTTGGCTTTAGCAACTTAGTTATTGCCGGCAAAGACACTTTACAGTCAGCCACGACAGCCACATCAGTCTTAACATTTTTGTCTATTTCAGACTCGTCTATATCCAGATGTATTATCTTAGCCTGTTTGGCGTATGTTGCCACGTTGCCTGTTACACGCTCACTAAAACGCATGCCTATGGCTATGAGCACATCGCACTCCTGTTCTTTCAAATTTGGCGCATAATTGCCGTGCATGCCAAGCATACCGACATTCAACGGATGGTCTGATGCAAGTGCCGACAAGCCCATAAGAGTTCTTGCTGCAGGAATATCTGCTTTTTCGATAAATTCAACAAGCTCTTTCTGCGCATTGCCCAATTCTACCCCCTGCCCTACAAGAGCCAAAGGTTTCTTTGCATTGTTAATAAGTTCGGCAGCACAACTTACGGCATTCATGTCAAGTTCCGGAAAAGGAACATAACTGCGTATGAAGTCAACATTAATAGACTGATATTCAGTTTTATCCAGCTGCGCGTTTTTCGGAAAATCAAGCACAACCGGACCCGGACGGCCCGAGCGGGCTATATAAAAAGCACGACTAACCGCCCACGCTATATCATCAGCACGGCGTATCTGATAGCTCCATTTGCTGATAGGCTGAGCCAGTCCGACAAGATCTACTTCCTGAAATGCATCAGTACCGAGCCCCGAAACACCAACCTGTCCGGCTATGACTATTATAGGAGTTGAATCCATCATGGCATCTGCAACACCAGTAAGAGTGTTAGTTGCGCCAGGACCACTCGTTACGATACAAACTCCAACACCGCCGCCGGCACGTGCATAACCTTCAGCAGCATGGGCAGCCGACTGTTCATGACGCACCAAAACATGTTCGAAAGCTTTCTTTTCACCACGTGTGTAATCATAAAGAGCATCGAAAACTGGCATAATAGCGCCACCGGGATAGCCAAATATGGTCGTAACATTTTCATTTTTCAGAGCTCTCATCAGGGCCTCTGATCCTGTTATCATTTCTTTTGCCATACTCACATCTCTTTGAATATGCAAAATGCAATAAACATAACCGACGCCATACACTCAAAGCCACGCGATGCAGCCAATATATGTTAACGGGCCCCCTTGGACCACGATAACAACGCAGGCCAAGTGCAGGCATCGATTATGAAACACACTTCACAAAAACTTATACTAATCTATTATTCTAACTCCTCCCTTATCTGCCGAACTTACACTCTGTGCATAAGCTCTAAGGGCCTTGCTCACAACGCGATTGCGTGTTAGCGGACGTTGAGGGCGCGAAGCCAGCTCTTCGTCAGAAAGTCTCACATTTATTGTGCGGTTTGGAATATCTATGTCTATGATGTCACCATCAATAATTTTTCCGATGTTGCCTCCGGCCGCAGCCTCCGGCGAGATATGACCAATGCTAAGGCCAGAAGTTCCGCCGCTGAATCGTCCGTCTGTTATCAAGGCGCATTCTTTTCCAAGATGCATACTCTTAATATAAGACGTAGGATAAAGCATCTCCTGCATACCAGGACCTCCTTTAGGACCTTCGTGCGTAATAACCACGCAGTCGCCACTCTTAACCTGTCCGCCAAGAATGCCCTCGCATGCAGTTTCTTGAGAGTCGAACACTTTAGCCGGACCGCTGAACTTCCATATTGAAGGATCTACTCCGGCAGTCTTTACCACACATCCGTCCTGGGCGATATTGCCAAACAGAACCGCCAGTCCACCATCTTTAGTATAGGCATGTTCTATGTCGCGTATGCAACCATCAGTGCGGTCTGTGTCCAAAGTCTCCCACTGTGAATCTTGCGAACCCATAGTTGTTGAAAACTTTCTTCCGGGTGCACTTCTATATATCCGTTCTGCTTCGCTGTCAATGCTGCTGCCCGTAATATCATACTTTTTCAGCTGTTCACCAAGGGTCTTTCCGTCCACACGCATAACGTCCTCATTTATAAGACCGCCCTTGGCAAGTTCATTAATTATTCCGAATATTCCGCCGGCGCGGTTACATTCCTGCAGACTGTATTTCTGAGTATTTGGGGCCAACTTGCACAGACACGGCACCTTACGGCTCAATGCATCAATGTCACACATTTTAAAATCGGCTCCTGCCTCTTGTGCAACGGCAAGCAGATGAAGCACCGTGTTCGTACTTCCACCCATGGCAATATCAAGTGTCATGGCATTGAGGAAAGCCTCTCTAGTGGCAATATTTCTAGGAAGCACGCTGTCATCTCCTTCCTCATAATATTTCATGGCATTGACAACAATCTGGCGGGCAGCATCCTTAAAGAGCTGTATACGGTTCTTGTGTGTAGCAAGAATAGTGCCGTTACCAGGTAATGACAAGCCTATAGCCTCAGTAAGCGAATTCATAGAGTTTGCAGTAAACATACCAGAACAGCATCCACAGCCCGGACATGCACAACTCTCAATCTGCTTCATTTCTTCATCGCTGACACTTGAGTCTGCACCTTTAACCATAGCTGTAATCAAGTCAGCATTCTCGCCGTTCCATCGTCCAGCCTCCATCGGACCTCCACTACAGAACACGGTAGGAATGTTAAGACGCATGGCTGCCATGAGCATACCCGGCGTAACCTTGTCGCAATTGGATATACAAATCATTGCATCAGCCTTATGGGCATTAACCATATATTCAACAGAGTCGGCGATAATGTCGCGCGACGGCAATGAATACAGCATGCCGTCATGCCCCATAGCTATACCGTCGTCAATAGCAATAGTGTTGAACTCGGCGGCATAACATCCCATTTTCTCTATCTCGGCCTTAACAATCTGACCTATTTCATGTAAATGAGTATGCCCGGGAACGAACTGCGTAAACGAGTTGACAATGGCAATAATGGGCTTTCCGAATTGCTCATGTTTCATACCAGCTGCAACCCATAAAGCCCTAGCTCCTGCCATACGACGCCCCTCGGTACATACCGCGCTTCTCAACTTGTGTTTCATATCCTCTCAAATATTTTTTTATTTGTTGTTCTGCAAAGTTATACTTTTTTCTCATAATCAGCAACAAATAAAAGTAATAATTAAGCCATAATATTATTTTTATCACTAAAATAACACAAAAAGTAATAAACCGTCAATATTCCTTGCACATTTGACTTTAAAATGTGCAGATTCAAGTTGTCACCAATTAATTGAATAAGTAATACATCTGTAAATAATTATGCATAATTTATAAATTTGTGCCATATCTAAAAGATACATTAAAATATGTAATACATGCAAATCAAAACAAACGTAAGCCACATACTACAAGAAAAGACATTAGTTATGGCATAAAGAACAAATCACTAAGCAGAAATATTTTTACATCGGCTAAAAACTGTTATAATTGTGTGCCAATTAATTAAAAATAATGAATGTCCGCATGTTCCCAAATTAGCAAAGTTTAAACCGCCA
>ERZ779697.19-NODE-19-length-85935-cov-4.43514_pt1 | contig 85935 bp, 68 predicted proteins | sample MGYA00511881_ERZ779697 | MGnify/ENA primary metagenome ERZ779697 (study PRJEB29588, sample SAMEA2148105) | human gut metagenome | biome: human gut; feature: human-associated habitat; material: faeces | place: Denmark | collected 2008/2010 ... | reverse complement strand
CGCACGGTGGTGTGAGAGGTCGGGAAATTTCGTTAAATTTCCCTCCTACTCGATTTACAGAGGTGTGGAAGTAGCGTGGAGCAAAAGGCTTGTAATAATACTCATAGTGTGATAACGTAAGGTTGTATGAATGTCAAGTGACATATTTTGAACAGGCATTACAAATAATGAGAATAAGAGGCAGCAAAATGGATTTTGAAAGCAGAAGACAAAGAATTTTAGACAAGATGGAGGACAATTCTATAGCAATATTGTACTCAGGCATCGAGCACCATGTGAGCGCAGATGAGTATGATTTATTTACAGCACAGGCTAACCGCAATTTCTTTTATCTGACAGGACTTAGACGTGACAACATGGTTCTTGTCCTGGATAAATGTGTAGAGCCTGCTAAGACGATGCTTTTCATAGAGGAGGCAGATCCTCTGATGGAGCGCTGGTACGGCAGGAAAGTGACTATGGATGAAGCCGAGGAAATATCAGGAATTGATGAGATAGAATACATTTATGAGCTTGAGAGCACACTGGACAGGATAATGACGCGCGAGGATGTATACACAGCATATTTTGACACGTATCGTCATCAGAAAGCGGATTTGCCGGATTACAATGTGGTAAAAGCCAATGAATTTAAGACGGATTATCCGGGAGTTGCTGTGAAGAATCTTTTCCCGCTTGTGGCAGAGGAGCGTATGCAGAAGGATGAGGATGAGATTGAGCTCACAAAAAAGGCAATTGCACTTACAAAGGACGGACTCTGCAATGTGATGGCTAATTTAAAGCCGGGCATGAAGGAATATCAGGCACAAGCAGATTTTGAATATATCATAAGACGTGGTGGTGCAGAGTGGACAGCGTTTCCAACAATTGCCGGAAGCGGAATGAATGGAACAATGCTTCACTATGACACAAACCGTGAGACGATGGAGGACGGAACGCTGGTGCTTCTTGACCTTGGAGCCAGAATAGATGGCTACAATTCGGATATTACGAGAACATATCCGGTAAATGGCAGGTTTACCGAGCGCCAGAAACAGGTTTATGATATCGTGCTTGCCGCAAACCGAAAGATTGTCGAGGTTGCAAAGCCGGGGATGACTACAAAAGAATTAAATGAAGTATGTAAGGATGTGCTTGCAGACGGGCTTATGAAGCTTGGACTTATAAAGAACTCTGTAGAGATTTCACAGTATTACATGCATGGTGTGTCACACCATCTGGGAATTGATGTGCATGATGTGACAGTTGACTTAAACAGCAGGCTTCGTCCGGGAGCAATTATCAGTGACGAGCCGGGATTGTATATAGATGAATGGGAAATCGGTATCAGGATTGAGGATGATGTGCTTATCACTGAGGACGGTGCAGTATGTCTGTCGGAGGATATCATCAGAACCACGGAGGATATAGAGGCCTACATGGCAGAGCACAAAAGAATTAATTGTGGTAAATGATAAATTTTACGGTTTATAATATTTTTATGTGACATAATCTGATTTATGTATTATAGTAGTGCTAGTACAACTGTTTTAAATTAACTACACCATATCACTTGCCTATTTTCCCGATAGCACATGTCAAAAATCCTCAGCGTAGCCCGCTACGCCTACGTTTTTTGACACGCACTCTCGAAAAAATATTCTGCGTGAATGGTCTAGTTATTTAGAAACAGTTGTACTAGTACAGCAGTCAATAATTGCTGTACAGGTGCAACGAAAATAATTCGTTCGACAGATGAAAGGAGAACAACTATGGTAAAGAAGATTAATAGCAGTGAATTTGGACAGGTTAAAAATAATAAGGCTATCATTGTTGATTTTTCGGCGGAGTGGTGCGGCCCATGCAAGATGCTTGCGCCAGTAATGGAGCAGCTTTCTGATGAAATCACAGATGTGGAGTTTTACAATATTGATGTGGACGAGAATCCTGATCTGGCAAGAGAGTATCGTATAATGAATATTCCGGCTGTTATTGCAATCAAGGAAGGTCAGGTTGCAGGCCAGCAGATAGGTCTTGTGTCTAAGGACGATATGAAGGGCTTTATAGATGGAGTATTCTAAGAAGCGAGAAGACACCGGCAATGAGCTTTTTGGTGAATATGCATGGTGTGATTATTAACAGTTACGATGAATAGTGTAAACCGGGCATGTTATAGTGCCCGGTTTTACATTTTTTACATTTTAAATTAGTTCTCCCGGAAAATTTTTCCAAAAATGAATCTAACAAGTGGTCCGGCAACAAAGAGCTGCCAGAAGAAGGCCATCGGAAAGTTTCTCACGACGAGCTCACAGAATGTTGCAAATATCTGTGAATTGAAACCACCATTGAAAAGGATGGTAGCGATAAAGCTCATCATAGGACACATAAACCAGATTGAGAAGACAGAAATTGCGAGGATTATAGCAATAGGTCTGTCCTTTCCCGGTGTGACGATTTTGAAGGCACATTTTTTGGCAAGTGGTCCGGCAATGAACGTATCAAGGATAAAACCGGCAACAATCATGATAGGAAATTCGCCTAATGCGGCCTTAAAAACAAAGTTCTTCATACCGCCTGTTTCAAGGGCAATATTGTAGCATATCATGGCATAAACCATGACAAGCACCATCATGATGGTAAAAATTGTTTCCTGTAATCTGTTCTTTGGCATTTTTCTTAAATCCTCCTGTTATGTAAATAAATATAGCTGTAACGAATAGTTACAATATGCACGTAAAAGCGCAAAAAAAATAGACAGAGGGAAACTTTCGTCTCGCTCTGTCTAAGCTGTAACTACCATTAATTGTCGATAGTTTATCACAGATAAAACACAAAAACAATAGGAAGTTGGTACTAAACAATATGACAATAAGAGATATCGAATTTAAATTGGGGATCGGAACAAGAATGTTCCGGGAAATGATAAAAATAGCACAAAGTAATCCGAGGATAATGCAGATGGAACCGGATTTTATAAAAAACCAAAGTGGGGTATGCGTACCAAATATGTATTTTAGCAAGTACCAGAGAGTTTATCTCTTGTAAACGTTTATTATTATGTTATACTGTAATCGTTGCCGGGCATACTGATGTGTGAACGGTAAACTGAAAAAGTAATTAGAACAGCAGGAGAAGGATTTTATGCTGTATCATAAATAAAAATGAGGTGAAAATCGTGCTTAAAGCAGAAAATTTAACTTTAAACGTAGATGATGAGGGCGGAAAGAAATGCCTTCTGAACAATATATCATTTCAGGTAGAGGACGGAGAAATGCTTGTCATTACCGGACCTAACGGAGGTGGAAAATCCACTCTGGCAAAGACCTTGATAGGTATTCAGACACCGGACAGCGGAAAGATTATACTTGACGGACAGGATATCACAGAGCTCGACATCAATCACAGGGCAAATGCGGGAATAGGCTTTGCATTCCAGCAGCCACCGAGATTTAAGGGAATGACCGTCATGAAGCTGCTCAAGCTTGCCGCAAAGGATGAGCTTTCAGACAAGGAGTGCTGTGACCTTCTCACCGCGGTAGGACTCTGTGCAAAGGATTACATTTACCGCCAGATTGACGGCACACTCTCAGGTGGAGAGATGAAGCGAATTGAGATTGCATCAGTGCTTGCCAAGGAGCATTCGCTTTGTATATTTGACGAGCCGGAGGCTGGAATCGATCTGTGGAGCTTTTCAATGCTCATACAGAAATTTGAGGAAATCCATACTGAGAAAAAGCAGAGCCTCATAGTGATTTCACATCAGGAGAAAATCATAAATATGGCAGACCGCATCATGATAATTGATGGCGGAGAAATCAAGAAAATCGGCACAAAGGACGAGGTGCTGCCTTATCTCAATGGTGTACAGAAATGTCACAAATGCGTAGAGAGACTGGAGGGAAGATCATAATATGGTAAAGCTTGACAACGTAACAGAGGGCGTATTGGACGTCATAAATGATAATAAATTCAGTCAGACAGGTGCCTTTAATCTGCGTGAAAACGGCACATCAATCTGCCACGGAGACAGCGAGCACATCAAGATAAAGAAAAAGACGGACAAGCCCGGCATTGATATTTATATTGATGGCAAGACGGATGGAGAGGCTGTCTATATCCCTGTAGTACTCAGCAAATCAGGCATGACAGACCTTGTATACAACGATTTCTATGTGGAGGATGGTGCAGATGTAAGGATTGTGGCAGGCTGCGGAATCCACAACAGCGGCTGCAACGAGAGCAGACACGACGGCATCCATACCTTCCATGTAGGTAAAAATGCGAATGTACGTTATGAGGAAAAGCACTACGGCGAGGGAAACGGAACAGGTGCGAGAGTGCTCAACCCTGTAACAAATATATTTGTGGGTGAGAATTCTGTTTTCACACTCGATACAGCACAGATAAAGGGTGTTGATTCTACAGTCCGTGAGACCAATGTGGAGCTTGGAAAGGATGCAAAGCTCTATGTCACAGAGCGTCTCATGACAGATGGAGAGCAGAAGGCGGAGTCAAATATCGAGGTACAGTTAAACGGAGAGGACAGCTCTGCACAGATTGTTTCCAGATCCGTAGGAAAAGGAAACTCAGTCCAGACCTTCCATCCAAATGCCATCGGCAACAGCAAATGCCAGGCTCATATCCAGTGCGATTCTATCATCATGGATCATGCAGAGGTCGGTTCAATCCCTGAAATCAGGGCAAAAAATATCGATGCGGCTATCATACATGAGGCAGCAATCGGCAGGATAAACGACGAGCAGCTTCTCAAGCTCCGTACACTCGGACTTACAGAGGAAGAGGCAGAGGAAGTTATCATACAGAATTTCTTAAACTAAATCAGGCATAAATAGAAACCCCGGAGCATGATATTGATATGCTATCAAAGCATACAATACGCTCCGGGGTTTATTTTATGTTACTGTTCACGCCTGACAGTGTGACCAGTAACTATTTTACAACGGCAACCGATTACTACAAAAATGCAAATCAGCATAAATGGTTTATACGATGCGAATTAGCATAAATGGTTTATATGATACGAATTATCATTAACTGTAATCTTGACATAAACAGTAAACAACAGTAAAATGAAACCAAAACAGTAAACAACAGTAAAAGACAGTAAAACAAATTCAAAACAGTAAACAACAGTAAAAATGGGAGGCTGATATGCAAAATCCATTCACGCTTACATTTGGAAGAAGTCCACTAGAGTCGGTAGACCGTCCGGTACAGATTAATGAGATAATTGAGAATTTTACAGCGGATACAATAAATCAGCAGATGTTTATAATTACCGGTGTGCGAGGTTCAGGAAAAACAGTAATGATGACAGAAATTTCGCATAAACTAAGAGAAAATGATGACTGGGTGGTTATAGAACTCAATCCGGCAACGGACCTGTTGTCTGCAATGCTTTCAAAATTGAATAGTGATAATATATGTGCGGGACTTATAAAATCGGCAAAGCTCGATTTATCATTTTTCGGTTTTGGAGTATCTATAGAGGGGACACAGCCGATTACAGATGCAGAGACAGCTATTATAAAGATTTTGGAAAGGCTTAAAAAGGGTGGTAAGAGACTGCTTATTACGATAGATGAGATGACAAATAGTGAGTACATGAAGGTTTTTGCAGGAGCCTTTCAGATATTTGTAAGACAGGAGCTGCCTGTATTTCTATTAGGAACAGGATTGTATGAAAATATAGAGGAGCTTCAGAATGAGAAGAGCCTTACATTTTTGTACAGAGCACCTAAAATCCAGCTCAAACCATTAAATAACGCGGCAATAATCAATAAGTATAAGACTATTTTTAACATATCTCCGGAGAAAGCAGCACAGATGGCGGGACTGACCAAAGGCTATCCTTTTGCATTTCAGGTTTTAGGGTATCTGACGTGGAACAATGATGGTGACTACAATGGCATTTTGGGCGAGTATGAACAGTATCTGAGCGAATTTGTATATGACAAAATCTGGTCGGAGCTTTCTCAGAAGGATCGCATGGTTGCAAAGGGGATTGCAGATATAAAAAGCGGAAAAATAAAAGAAATCAGGGATGCAATTGGGATGGAGACAAACGAATTCAATCCGTACCGTAAGCGCCTTATAAGAAAGGGAATTGTATCGGGAGAGAAACGGGGATATGTGTATTTTACGCTACCGCTTTTTGAGGAATATGTGATTGAAAATTATTAAAATGAGCACAGGTTCAGCAGATTATAATAAGGAGTCAAAATGAAAGCGTATTATCATCTACCGGGATTGTTTGAATTTCATGAATTATACAAAGAATTTCTCCCACTGTACCGCAAGCACCGGGAATATTTCTATGATTGGTGCGACATAGGCTCAATATACGGTGCACCGGCAGACTGCATATGGGGAGGAGGCCGCGTCGGTTTTGGTGAGCACGATTCGAAGGAAGTGCTTAAGCTGATGCAGGAATATGGGATATCCGCGAGACTTACCTTTAGCAATTCATTGCTTACTAAGGAGCATCTTTCTGACAAAAAATGTAACGAACTGTGCAGGATATTTGATATAGGCAGAGATAATGAGCGAAGCAGGGGCTTTGGAAACGGCATAATCATCTACTCAGATATTCTGCTTGATTACATAAAAGAAAACTACCCTGACTTTTATTTTGTGTCTTCAACCACAAAGGTTCTGACGGATTTTTGTAAATTTGAAAATGAGCTAAACAGAGAGGAATTCCGCTATGTGGTACCGGATTTCAGGCTGAACAAATTATTTGATAAACTGAAAGCATTATCACAGCATCAAAAGGATAAAGTAGAATTTTTGTGCAATGAGTGCTGCTGGTTTGGCTGCACGGACAGGAAGAAATGCTACGAGACGGTTAGCCGCAAAAATCTGGGCGAGGATTGCCCGGAGCATTATTGCACTGCACCTGATGCAGGGCAGGGATATCTCTTTTCGAAGGCGATGGAAAATCCGGGATTTATAGGAGTAGACGATATAAAGAACACTTATCTGCCGATGGGCTTTAGCAATTTTAAAATAGAGGGAAGAGGGCTTGGAAGTGCCATGATACTGGAATTTCTGCTTTACTATATGACGAAGCCACAGTATCAGGTACATGTCAGAGAGCACATTTATCTCGATAATATGCTGGATTTATTTTGAAATATAAAAACTATACATTAACCACAACAGGAAGGATGATTCTCAAAAATGAATATTAGAAGAGCACACGAAAAAGACATACCAAGACTTATAGAATTATTAGAGCAGATGCTACAGATCCATGCCGATATCAGACCGGATATTTTTATCCCGGGAACGACAAAATATACAAATGAAGAGCTTGCAGAAATGATAAAGGACGATACAAAGCCGATATATGTTGCGGCAGATGATGACGATGTATGCATGGGATATGCATTCTGTCAGATAAGACAGCAGCCGTTTTCCAACAATATGGTGCCGTTTACATCACTTTTCATAGATGATCTGTGTGTAGATGCAAAGACCAGAGGACAGCATATCGGAGAGCAGCTTTTTGAATATGTCAAGAATGAGGCAAAGCATCTCGGCTGCTACGAGGTCACTCTCAATGTATGGAGCGGAAACACATCTGCTGAGAAATTTTATGAGAAGATGGGGCTTAAGACAAAGGAACGCCAGATGGAGTATATTTTAATGTAAAATGTATGTTGACAAACACAAAAAGGAGTGATAAACTCTAAACAAATTTAGCAAGATAAAGTATTAAATCGTTAAAGAAGTGAAAACAGTTTAAACTGTTTCGACAATTTAATAAGTTGTAAACCGTTGAAGCGGAGATAACGGCAATGATGCCTTTACAGAGAGCCTGTGGTGCTGAGAATCAGGTGTGAAACAAGTTGTCAAATGGACCGCTGAGGGCGCAGTCAAATGGATTTATCATTCATCCAGAGTATTCTGCGACGTGTGGGCATACGTCATTTGCCCGGGATATGTTGGTATCCTGCCAAGCGCACGAGCTTTATCGTGAATTCAAGGTGGCACCGCGGATAGTTAAGATTATTCGTCCTTGACAGAACTAAAATTCTGTCAAGGGCGTTTTTTAGTGAACAAAGAGGGACAATGGAGTTTGCAAGTCTGCATGCTCGCATGCAAGCTTGCGAACGAACATTGGACTGCACAACATAAAGCGAGAATTGTAGCAGCGCAAGCTGCGGAGAAGCCTTGAAAAGGCGAATTCGAGCTGTATGTTGGGCATTTGTTCACACAAACACAAAATTTGGAGGTAAGCATATGAAAATTTCACCTACACTGACCGAAGTTAAAGAAATAGCAAAAACCGGGAAGTATGACATTCTCCCTGTAAGCTGTGAGATATTATCAGATTTTATCACACCTATAGAGGCTATGAGGATTCTGCAGAATGTTTCAACACATTGTTATCTGCTTGAATCAGCACAAGCCAATGAAGCCTGGGGAAGATATACATTTTTGGGATATGATCCAAAGCTTGAGATTAACTGTATAGATGGTCACATGAAGCTTGGAAAGCTTTCGGTGGAGACGGAAAATCCTTCAGAGTACATCAGACAGATTCTTTCAGAGTACAAGAGTCCGAAATTTGATTATATGCCTTCGTTTACAGGTGGCCTTGTAGGTTATTTTTCGTATGATTATCTGGGCTACAAGGAGAAAAGCATCAGAGGAAAAGCAAGGGACACAGAGGATTTCAAGGATGTTGATCTGATGCTTTTTGATAAGGTAATAGCATTTGACAATCTATGCCAAAAGATAATACTAATCGCAAATATGTCACTTGATGCTCCGGAAACAGGCTACAACAAAGCGATTGTTGAGCTAAAGCAGCTTAGGGAGCTTCTGATGCACGGAGAGAAAAAACAGAATATGGGTGGCAAGCTGCTGGGTGAGGTCACACCGCTTTTTGATAAGGAGCAGTATTGTGAGATGGTCGAGAAGGCAAAGCACCATATCAAAGAGGGGGATATTTTCCAGATAGTTTTATCCAACAGATTGAGCGCACCGTTTGAGGGAAGCCTTTTTGATACCTACCGCGTGCTTCGAACGATAAATCCTTCGCCGTACATGTTTTATTTTTCGGGAACCGATGTGGAGGTTGCGGGAGCATCTCCGGAGACACTTGTGAAGCTTGAAAATGGAGTGCTTCACACATTCCCGCTGGCAGGCACGAGGCCGAGAGGTGCCACAGCAGAGGAGGACAAAAAGCTTGAGGAAGGGCTGCTTAAGGACGAAAAAGAGCTCGCAGAGCACAATATGCTCGTGGACCTAGGAAGAAATGACCTCGGAAAGGTAAGTAAATTCGGAACTGTAAAAGTAGAAAAGCTTCATTCCATAGAGAGATATTCACATGTGATGCATATAGGCTCGACAGTGCGTGGAGAGATAAGAGAAGAGTACGACGCACTCGATGCAATAGAGGCAGTGCTCCCGGCAGGAACACTTTCAGGAGCACCAAAGATCAGAGCGTGCCAGCTTATCGGAGAGCTTGAGGACAACAAGCGAGGCATTTACGGAGGGGCGATCGGATATATAGATTTTACAGGAAACATGGACACATGTATTGCAATCCGCATTGCCTACAAGAAAAACGGCAAGGTTTTCGTGAGAAGCGGAGCGGGAATAGTTGCGGATTCAGATCCTGAGAAGGAATTTCAGGAGTGCATAAACAAGGCAAAGGCTTCTCTTAAGGCACTGGAAGTCTCACAGGAGGTGGAAGAATGATTTTACTGATTGATAACTACGACAGCTTTTCCTACAATCTGTATCAGCTAATCGGCGAGATAGAGCCTGATATCAGAGTAATCAGAAATGATGAGATGACAGTTGAAGAGATTAGGGCTTTAAAGCCTGACCGCATCATATTATCACCGGGACCGGGAAGGCCTGAGGATGCGGGCGTGATAATAGCTGTGGCAAAGGAGCTTGGAAAGGAAATCCCAATCCTTGGCGTGTGCCTCGGCCATCAGGCGATATGCGCAGCATACGGTGCGACAGTCACATATGCAAAGGAGCTCATGCACGGAAAGCAATCGGATGCATCGTTTGACATAGAAAGCCTTTTATTCAAGGGTTGCCCGAAAAAAGCAAAGGTAGCACGTTACCATTCACTTGCTGCAGATGCGGACACGATGCCTGATTGCCTAAAGATTACAGCCACTACAGATGATGGTGAGATCATGGCTGTTGAGCACAAGGAATATCCGATATACGGTGTGCAGTTTCACCCGGAGTCAATCATGACACCGGACGGAAAGCAGATGCTTAGTAATTTTATCAAAGCTTAATTGAAAATTGCAGCGTTTAATGAATTTATATATTAGTTGTTGAATTGAAAACAAATAGCAGAACAAAATCATAAACAAAATTATAAACGAAATATTACCGGAATACAGGAGGACATAATCATGATCAAAGAAGCCATAGTAAAAATCGTAAACAAAGAAGACCTCACATATGATGAGGCATATGCAGTGATGAATGAGATCATGGGCGGTGAGACAACACCAACCCAGAATGCAGCTTTTCTTGCAGCTCTTTCCACAAAGAGCGCAAAGGCTGAGACAACAGACGAAATCGCAGGCTGTGCAGCAGCCATGAGAGAGCATGCGGTACAGGTGAAAACAGGTATGGATGTGTTTGAAATCGTAGGAACAGGCGGAGACAATGCACAGAGCTTCAACATTTCAACAACCTCTGCACTTGTTGCGGCAGCAGGTGGCATGAAGGTGGCAAAGCACGGAAACAGGGCAGCCTCTTCATTATGCGGCACAGCAGACTGTCTTGAGGCGCTCGGTGTCAACATAGACCAGAGCCCTGAGAAATGTGTAGAGCTTTTAAATAAAGTCGGCATGTGCTTCTTCTTTGCACAGAAATATCACACATCAATGAAATATGTCGGACCTATCAGAAAAGAGCTTGGTTTTAGAACAGTATTCAATATTTTAGGACCGCTCACAAATCCGGGTTCACCGGCCATGCAGCTTCTAGGAGTGTATGATGAGTATCTTGTAGAGCCGCTTGCACAGGTGCTTGTAAGCCTCGGAGTAAAGCGTGGAATGGTAGTATATGGCATGGATAAGCTTGATGAGATTTCCATGAGCGCACCGACCAAGATATGTGAGATAAAGGACGGATGGTTCAGAACCACAGTAATCTCACCGGAGGATTTCGGCTTTGAGCGCTGTACAAAGGAGGATTTAAAAGGCGGTACACCTGAGAAAAATGCAAAAATTGTACGTGATATCTTAGGCGGACAGAAGGGCCATAAGAGAAATGCAGTACTCATGAACGCAGGCGCATCACTTTATATAGGAGGAAAGGCCGACAGCATGAAAGAGGGTATCGAGCTTGCAGCAGAAATCATTGATTCAGGAAAAGCACTTGAAACACTCGATAAGCTCATCGAGGTAAGCAACAGCTAGGCACACAAAACAGGAAAGGAAAAGCGATGAATATTTTAGACCAGCTTGCAGAATATTCAAGGCTCCGCGTGGCAGAGGACAAGAAAAAAATAAGCTTTGAGGAAATGAAAAATATCGCGATTCAGACGAAAAACGAAAAGCTTTGTGATTTTGCATTTGAAAAAGCACTCAAAAAGGATGGCTTGAGCTTCATATGCGAGTGCAAGAAGGCTTCGCCGTCAAAGGGGCTTATAGAGCCGGATTTCAGATATCTTGAAATTGCAAGGGAATACGAGGCGGCAGGTGCGGATTGCATCTCGGTACTGACAGAGCCAAAGTGGTTTTTAGGCTCGGATGAGTATCTTAAGGAGATTGCGAAAATGGTTTCGATTCCGTGCATCCGAAAAGATTTTACGGTTGATGAATATCAGATATATCAGGCAAAGACACTCGGTGCCGCTGCGGTGCTTTTAATCTGTTCCATACTGTCAGAGGTGCAGCTTGGTGAATACATAAAGGTCTGTGGCAGCCTTGGCATAAGCGCCCTTGTGGAGATACACAATGAAAAAGAGGCAGGGATGGCGGTAAGAGCCGGTGCCAGAATAATAGGTGTCAACAACCGCAATCTGATGGATTTTACAGTTGATACAGCTAACAGCAGAAAGCTTCGTGACCTGATTCCCGATGACATCATATTTGTATCGGAAAGCGGTGTAAAGAGCACAGATGATATCAGGGCAATACGTGAAATCGGAGCTGACGCAGTGCTTATCGGAGAGACGCTGATGAGAGCGGACAACAAAAAGGCTAAGCTTGATGAATTGCGATTAAGCTAATAGAGATATATAGGTATCTTCATGGTTTTAAGAATATCTGTAACTATTCAGTACAGAAAACAAAATATTTAAAAATATACATCAGAAGGGAAAACATCATGACAAATCCAAACGGAAGATTTGGTATTCACGGAGGACAGTACATTCCTGAAACCCTCATGAATGCCGTTAAAGAATTAGAAGAAGCATACAATTATTACAAAAACGATCCTGAATTTAACAGAGAGCTCACAGAGCTTCTCAACGATTATGCGGGAAGACCATCGAGATTGTACTACGCAGAAAAGATGACAAAGGATCTCGGTGGAGCAAAAATATACCTTAAGAGAGAGGATTTAAACCATACAGGAGCCCACAAGATCAACAACGTATTAGGTCAGGCACTTCTTGCAAAGAAAATGGGCAAAACCCGCCTGATAGCTGAGACCGGAGCAGGTCAGCACGGCGTGGCAACAGCAACGGCCGCAGCCCTTATGGGTATGGAATGTGTTGTATTCATGGGCGAGGAGGACACAAAGCGTCAGGCGCTCAATGTATACCGCATGCGTCTGCTCGGAGCAGAGGTTATCCCTGTTACATCAGGCACAGCCACGTTAAAGGATGCCGTATCGGAGGCAATGAGAGAGTGGACCAAGAGAATTTCGGACACACATTACTGCCTGGGCTCGGTTATGGGACCACATCCGTTCCCTACCATCGTAAGAGATTTCCAGGCGGTCATCTCAAAGGAAATCAAGGAGCAGATGCTTGAAAAGGAGCACAGACTGCCTGATGCGGTTATCGCATGTGTGGGCGGCGGCTCAAATGCCATCGGAAGCTTTTACAACTTCATAGAGGATGAGGGCGTAGAGCTTGTCGGCTGCGAGGCAGCAGGAAGAGGAATAGATACCTTTGAGACTGCAGCCACAGTAAATACAGGCCGTATTGGTATCTTCCACGGCATGAAGTCATATTTCTGTCAGGATAAATACGGGCAGATCGCTCCGGTTTATTCTATTTCTGCAGGACTTGACTATCCGGGAGTCGGACCGGAGCACGCATATCTGAACGATATCGGAAGAGCAAAATATGTACCGGTAACAGACGATGAAGCGGTAAATGCTTTTGAATACCTCGCAAAGACAGAGGGAATCATCCCTGCAATCGAGTCCTCACATGCAGTGGCATATGCCATGAAGCTGGCGCCTGCAATGGATAAGGACAAGATAATCGTTGTTACTGTTTCAGGCAGAGGCGACAAGGACTGCGCGGCAATAGCAAGATACAGAGGGGAGAATATTTATGAGTAAGATAAGAAGTGCGTTTGAAAACGGCAAGGCATTTATACCATTTATCACCTGTGGTGATCCAAATTTAGAGACAACTGCAAAAATCGTAAGAGAAGCTGTTGCAAACGGCGCAGACCTTATAGAGCTTGGAATTCCATTCTCTGATCCTACAGCAGAGGGACCTGTAATCCAGAGCGCCAACATAAAGGCACTTGAAGCCGGAGTTACAACAGACAAGGTTTTTGACCTTGTGAGAGATTTGAGAAAAGATGTCACAATCCCTATGGTTTTCATGACATATGCAAATGTGGTTTACTCATACGGTGCAGAAAAGTTTATCAGTACATGTAAGGAAATAGGCATTGACGGACTCATTCTGCCGGATATCCCATATGAGGAAAAGGAAGAGTTTTTACCACTCTGCGAGAAATATGATGTGGACCTTATTTCATTTATCGCACCTACATCAAAGGATCGAATTGCGATGATAGCAAAGGAGGCAACCGGCTTCATCTATGTGATTTCAAGCCTCGGAGTCACCGGTACAAGAAGCGAGATTAAGACAGATCTGGCTTCAATAGTCAAGGTAATCAGAGAAAACACAAATGTGCCATGTGCTATCGGTTTTGGCATTTCAACACCCAAGCAGGCAAAGAAGATGGCAGATATCTCGGATGGTGCCATTGTGGGCTCTGCCATCATAAAGATAATCGATGAGTATGGTGAGGCTTCACCAAAGTATGTCGGTGAGTATGTTAAAGCCATGAAGGATGCACTGTAGAGGCATTGTATTTTTATGTATGTAAAGGAGATTTTCTAAGGAAATTTAAAATAATATTATAAAATCAGAAAAATGACTTTTATACCCATATTTCAAAAATAAAATTTATGAAATACGGGTATAAAACTTGAAAAACGAATATATTAATTATATAATAAGTGCAAATAAGACAGTTCAGAGGGAGGAATATCAGGATGCTGTGTCAATTTTCTTTTAAAAACTTTAAATCATATAAAGAAACAACAACATTTGATTTTCAGGCAACATCTATTCCGGAATTTTCAGAATCGTTGTTAAAAAGCGAGAAAGCAGATGCACTTCTTCCCGTAGGGGTTATATATGGTCCGAATGGTGGCGGGAAAACCAATCTGTTATTAGCTCTTTCATGTTTGATTTCTACAGTGGTTAAGCCAATATATGAATTGGAGAAGGCAAGAGAAAAGATTATTATTCAGCAGAAGATAAGTGCGGCACCATTCTATTTTAATGAAATATCTAGGAAAATGCCGACAGAATTTGAAGTGTATTTCCGACAGGAAAAAAATGAATACAGGTACAACTTATCAATATGTGGGGATGACATTGTTGAAGAATCTCTGTATTGGAAATCAATTGGTGGAAAGAGAACGGGTATGGTTTTTGATAGGGAAGGTGCTGAAATTACATTGGGTGCAAGCATCAATAAAGCGAGTATTAACCGCTCGGTAAACCCCAAGATGCCATATTTATCTTTTTTGGCAATCAACTATGATATACCGGTAATTGTGGAAGTTCAGAAGTGGTTTGAATCATGCATTGTCAAAAACTATGCAAATCCGATTGCAGACAGACAAATAATGTTTTCTGATGATGAATCATATCGAAAGAAAATTGTTCGTGCACTAAATGATGTTGATATTGATGTATCAGGTTATCGGTATGATGAAGAAAATCATGAACTGTATACACAGCGTATGATAGAGGGAAAGATTTATGAATTAAGTTTTAATGATGAGTCAGATGGAACAAAGAAAATGATCGCGGCATTACCTGTGATTTTGTTAGCACTGCAAGAAGGTCGGCTGGTGATTATTGATGAATTGGATGCAAAATTGCATCCTAAGCTGCTTCGTTATGTAATTTCATTGTTTAAGAATAAGAATGTAAACAAAAAGGGAGCGCAGTTACTTTTTACTTCCCATGATATGACAACAATGAAAAATACAGTTTTCAGACGGGATGAAATTTGGTTTGCGGCAGAAAATGAAAGGCACGAAAGTGAAATATATTCCCTATATGAAATCAGAAGAGAAAACAATGAACGAGTAAATAGTACTGCAGCCTATGATAAACAATATCTGGAAGGGCGTTATGGTGCAGATCCATATCTTACAAATATGCTGGCAGGAGGAGATTGGCAATGAGTTTAAAACCTCCGAAGAAAAGTGATTTAGGAAAGAGTTGGATGAAACCGCGACGAGATAAGAATATATTGATATGTCCAGAGTACCATTTGATAGTAACAGAAGGAACTGAAACAGAACCACAGTATTTCGAAGCAATCAGGACAATCATAAACAGTCAGTATCGAGATAAAATTCAGCTTGACATTCATGGTGCAGGAGACAATACGCTTAGTCTTTTGGATAAGGCAATGAATCTGGTCATGAACAATCCGAATGGATATAAGCATGTCTGGATAGTCTATGATACTGATGATTTTCCGGCAAAACGCATCAATAAAACAAATGAATTATGCATTAATATGTCTACAGAGGAAACACAATATCATGCTATCTGGTCAAATCAGTGTATTGAACTTTGGTTTTTGCTTCATTTCAGTTTTGTTCAGTCAGATATTCATAGAAGTGATTACTGGCCAAAACTATCTGAATGGTTAAAGAATATTGGACAGGGAGAATATTCAAAGGGAAGGGCAGATATGTTCCAAATTCTGAGACCTTTCATGGATTTTGCAATAACAAATGCTGAACGCTTGGATGCAATGAATGAAGGAAAAACTCCTGCAAGTTCAGCTCCAGGCACAAAAGTACATGAATTGATTAAACACTTGAGACCATATTTAAAAATCGGATAGGATAGGAAGAAGGAACAAGTAAAATGATGCAGCAAAAAGAAAGATTAGAAAAACAGCTTGATTTCATCAGAGAAATCGACAAGGAAAAGGAGATATTCCGCCAGACTTATTTAGCTGATGCAAGCCGCAAGGAAAATGATGCGGAGCATGCCTGGCATATGGCTATCATGACCATGCTCTTGAGCGAGTATGCCAATGAGAAGATAGACGTGCTAAAGACAGTAGGAATGCTTTTGATACACGACATAGTAGAGATTGACGCAGGAGACACATATGCCTATGATGAGGCAGGCAAGGCCACACAGCATGAGCGTGAGCAGAAGGCGGCGGAGCGTATATACGGACTCTTGCCAAAGGAACAGGGCGAGCCGCTTTTAGAGCTGTGGGAGGAATTTGAGGCGCAGCAGACACCGGAAGCCAGATTTGCCCGCACCATGGACAATATCCAGCCAATGCTCCTAAACGATGCATCGGACGGGCTTTCATGGCGTGAGCACAGTGTAAAGCTGTCGCAGATACTCGGCAGAAATAAGCGCACAGCACTTGGCTCAGAGAAAATCTGGGATTATGCGTTTAACAATATACTGAAAAAGCATGTTGAGAGCGGAAATATCATAGATGATGAGGGCGTCTTCTCTGCGGAAGCCGGTACGCGTGCAAAAGCCAGCGAGCGTAATGGACGGTAATAATATTTACTGAAAAATCCTTTGAAAATCACACATAATTCTATTGTAGACAGTCGTCTTGTATGATATACTTTACTGGATTAAATCGGTGAACTGAATATCAGGTAACTATTCAAGGCTGCTTAAATAGTTACCTGACAAGTATATTGAGCTTCATCGAAATCCACAGAATAAAACACACGGAGGAATCAAAATGAATATTGTATGCTTAGACCTTGAGGGAGTATTGGTACCTGAAATCTGGATTGCATTTGCAAAGGAGACAGGCATTCCTGAGCTTGAAAAGACAACAAGAGATGAGCCTGATTATGATAAGCTTATGAACTATAGAATAAATATTTTAAAGGAGCACGGACTCGGATTAAAAGAAATCCAGGAGACAATCGCAAAGATAGATCCAATGCCTGGCGCAAAGGAGTTTTTGGATGAGCTTCGTTCAATCACACAGGTAATCATCATCAGTGATACATTTTCACAGTTTGCAGGCCCGCTCATGAAGAAGCTCGGCTGGCCGACAATCTTTTGTAACGAGCTTGAGGTTGCTGAAGATGGCGAGATTACAGGCTTTAGAATGAGATGTGAGCAGTCAAAGCTTACAACTGTAAAGGCACTGCAGTCTATCGGATACGATACCATCGCAAGCGGTGACAGCCACAATGATTTAGGCATGATACAGGCAAGCAAGGCAGGCTTCCTTTTCAGAAGCACAGATGCCATCAAGAAGGACTACCCTGAGCTTCCTGCATATGAGACATATGATGAGCTGCTTGCGGCGATTAAAGCAGCATTATGATTAAAGGGTCAAAAGGTATTTTGCCCCTCTAATCATAAATATAGTCGATAAACAACTTCCCACATGATATTTAGAGTGGACACATCCACCTGTACATGTGGGAAGTTTCTATATATTTATGTCATGCAAAATCATATGAAAGAAGGTAGAGTGAAGATGTATACGGTAACACACATATATGAGGCTGATTTTGGCTGTGAGGAAAGAGCGGATGGCGCAAAAGCAAAATGCGTGGTTTATCTCGAGGACGAAAACGGCAGACAGCGTCATGTAGAGGTTGAGGATGAATGGCTTACGGCAAATGGGATAGAAGAGGGAAGCAGTTGGAAAGAAAATATCACAGATGAAGCCTGAATCATAAACTATGAGATTAATTATGTGATTAGAGTATGTGAATAAATTTTATGTTTAGATGCACATTGTGTATTGACAACAGTGCAAAAGGTGCTATAATAAAATCAACATATGAACAATCATTCATATGTTCAATGAAAAACGTACAGTAAAATAATAATTCATGAAAATAAGGAGAACACCACTATGAAGAAGACTTACAAAATCGATGTAGACTGCGCTAACTGCGCCAACAAGATGGAGGATGCCGCAAAGAATACAGCAGGTGTAAAGGATGCTACAGTCAATTTCATGACACTCAAGATGAGCGTTGAGTTTGAAGAGGGACAGGATGCAAAGGCGGTTATGCAGGAGGTTCTTAAGAACTGTAAAAAGGTAGAGGACGACTGCGAGATTTTCTTATAAATTGCCGGGCGCAGGAATGACAAATGATATTATTTCAATGCCTGCGCTATAGTAAGGGTGATTATCAAGAGATTATAATGAATGGAGCTATGGCGTATGAATAAAAAGCAGAAAAAAGTACTTGCGCGTATCATAATCGCAGCGGTACTCATGATTACATTACATTTCATACCGGTTAAGGGAATTATCAGGTTCCTGCTTTACATGGTGCCTTATCTGGTTATAGGATACGATATCCTGAAAAAAGCATTTAAGGGAATCAAAAACAAGCAGGTATTTGATGAAAACTTCCTGATGGCGGTTGCCACTGTAGGTGCGATAGCGGTTGCACTTTATGAGAATGGTGACTATACAGAGGCTATAGCCGTTATGCTCTTCTACCAGATAGGAGAGCTGTTTCAGAGCTATGCAGTCGGAAAGAGCCGTAAGAATATCAGCGAGCTCATGGATATCAGACCAGACTATGCCAATATCGAGGTGGACGGAAAGCTCACACAGGTTGACCCTGATGAGGTTGCTATCGGCTCGGTAATCGTGGTACAGCCCGGTGAAAAGGTTCCTATCGACGGTGTGATAGTTGATGGTTCATCTACATTAAACACCAGTGCGCTTACAGGTGAGAGCGTGCCGAGGGATGCAAAATGCGGTGATGAGATAATCAGCGGATGCATCAATATGTCCGGTGTTTTAAAGATTAAAACCACCAAAGAGTTTGGCGAATCAACGGTTTCAAAGATACTTGACCTCGTTGAAAATTCAAGCTCAAAGAAATCAAAATCAGAAAACTTCATATCAAAATTTGCCAAGTATTACACTCCGGCAGTCTGCTACAGTGCACTTGCACTTGCGATACTGCCACCGATTGTCAGAATACTTTTCATGTCAGCCGCACCACAGTGGGGCAGCTGGATATACAGAGCACTTACCTTCCTTGTAATAAGCTGTCCGTGCGCGCTGGTCATCAGTATTCCGCTCAGCTTTTTTGCAGGAATCGGAGGCGCCAGCCGCGAGGGGGTTCTTGTAAAGGGCTCAAACTATCTTGAGACCTTATCACAGACCAGATACGTTGTATTTGACAAGACCGGCACCATGACAGAGGGCGTTTTCGAGGTGGCAGGAGTCTACGACAATACGCTCGATAGAGAAAAGGTGATCGAGTACGCAGCACTTGCAGAGAGCAGCTCATCGCATCCAATCAGCAGGAGCTTACAGAAGGCATATGGAAAGGAAATCGACAGAACCCGCGTGACAGACGTTGAGGAAATCAGCGGCCACGGAATCACCGCAAAGGTAGATGGCGTATCTGTAGCGGCAGGAAACTACAAGCTTATGAAAAAGCTTGGCTTAAGCTACAGTGAAACTGACAAGGTCGGCACCATAGTCCATATCGCAATAGACGGCAGATATGAGGGCTATATCCTTATCTCAGATAAGATAAAGCCAACCTCAGCGGCAGCAATAAAGGCATTGAAAAAAGCCGGAATAAAAGGTACAATAATGCTTACAGGCGATTCGAGGACAGTAGCCGACTCAGTAGCGGCAGAGCTGGGAATCGATGAAGTATACAGTGAGCTTTTACCGGGCGATAAGGTGGCAAAGGTGGAGGAACTGCTTGCAAGAAAGGGCAGCAAAGAAAAGCTCGCCTTCGTCGGAGACGGAATCAACGATGCACCGGTGCTCTCAAGAGCAGATATCGGAATTGCAATGGGCGCCATGGGCTCAGATGCAGCAATCGAAGCCGCAGATATCGTCCTAATGGATGATGACCCGCTAAAGATAGCAAAAGCAATAAAAATATCGCGTAAATGCCTGCGAATAGTATATGAAAACACATACTTTGCAATAGGCATCAAGCTGATCTGCCTCGTGCTCGGAGCAGTCGGAATAGCCAATATGTGGCTCGCGATATTTGCAGACGTAGGAGTAATGGTGATAGCAGTGCTAAATGCAATCCGCGCATTATTCGTACACAAGCTCTAAAAAGGTAGAGCTCAAAGAGCAGATATCAAAATGCAGATATCAAAATGCAGATATCAAAATGCCATAAAACTACTATATAAAAAATACCGGACAGAATGCACCCAAGAGGTGCACTCTGTCTTTCGCGTATAATAAAAGAAGTTACTGTTCACACGAAAGTGTGACAGTAACAAAAGACAATTAAACGGCAATAGCTAATAAACAAAAGCTAAGTAAATTCCTGCAGTGCCCCCACACGCATCCGGACCAGCCCCGTAACTGCGAAGGCACTGAGCAGTTACGCTCCTGCCAATACGACGCGTCCATACCCTTCAATGAGCCAAAACCAAAGGGTGCTTGCAGAAATTGCATGTGACATCGCGAATATGGAGATATTTAGAGTCTGTTGGAATTATGTCACAACACAGCAATGTCCGTGCATGGACGCACGGACAAGGCGTTAGCGCCACGGACGGCGCTAAAAGCCGGTTGCGTCTTATAGCCAAAACCTAAATCATAATTCCTACAGAGTCTTAATATCGCAATACTGAGCGAGGGCACATGCAATTTATGCCGAGCACCCGCACCATAGCCAATAAAGTAGAAATAACGCAAAAATAATGAAAAAATAACGCAGAAAGGACACTACACTATGAGCGAAAACATAAATGAACAGATAGAATGCTGCGACTGCAACGAAATCCACGAAGACCTTCTGAAAATAGTAAATGATACAATGCCTGAGGAAACCGAGCTCTACGACCTTGCAGAGCTTTTTAAGGTATTTGGCGACTCCACCCGGATCAGAATCCTCTTTGTGTTGTTTGAAGCGGAGGTATGCGTCTGCGACCTTGCAAAGGTGCTCAACATGACACAGTCCGCCATATCACACCAGCTTAGGATATTAAAGGCCAACAAGCTCGTAAACAGCAGACGTGAGGGCAAATCAGTGTTTTATTCGCTTGCAGACGGACATGTGCGCACAATCATTGCGCAGGGACGCGAGCATATCGAGGAATAATACAGGGAGGAATATACGTGACAGAATTAGAAGAATACTATAACAAATTCAACGAGGAAAAGCGCCTGAACAGCCGTCACGGCAGGGTAGAGTTTATCACCTCCATGAAGTATATACACGATTGTCTTGGCAGCTTGATGAATGAGAAGCAGCTTGATCTTCGCTCACAGATTAAAATCCTGGATGTCGGTGCGGGAACGGGCAGATACTCAGTGCCTCTTGCCGAGGAAGGCTATGATGTGACAGCACTTGAGTTAGTTAAGCATAACCTCGGCAGACTGAAGCAAAAGAGCGATAAAGTAAAGGCATACCAGGGCAATGCCACAAAGCTTAAAAAGTTTGGAAACGATGAATTTGACCTCACACTCGTATTCGGACCGATGTATCATCTGAAGTCGGCGGAGGAAAAGCTTGCTGCATTGAATGAGGCAAAAAGGGTGACAAAACCGGGTGGTTACATACTTGTGGCATATATTATGAATGAGTACAGCGTGATAACCTATGCCATAAAGGAGAAGCATATAAAAGATGGCATAGAGGGCGGAATGCTGGATGAGAGCTTCCATTGTACAGAAAAAGCTAATGATTTGTACAGTTTTGTCCGATTAGAAGATATAGAGGCATTAAATGCACAGGCAGCCCTTACACGCGAAAAGATAATAGCAGCCGATGGCGCAGCAAATTATATCAGACCATTTTTGAATGCTCTTGACGAGGAGGAGTTTGATATGTTTGTACAGTATCATCTTTCAACATGTGAGAGAGCAGACCTGATGGGAGCAAGTGCGCACACGGTTGATATTCTAAGGGTATGATTTTTTGAATAAAGTCTGTTATTATGACGGGGTATGCCGGAATAATAACATAAAAGTATAATATAACATATCAAATACAACACAGTATAAGATTACATATGAGGAAAAATTATGAAAAACAAGGGATTAAAAATTCTATTATGTGTGCTTTTGGTTTTATGCATTATTATGGCGGGAGCACTCATAGGAAAAGAATATATTGGAGATAATATAAAGGAAGCCGCTAACCGGAATGGTGTGGATGTAGTTAAAGACACATCGGATACCGGAAAAGCAGAGGATAACGCAGTTGACAGTACGGCAGAAGGTACAGAGAGTACACAGTCTGATGCAATCAAAGCTGAGGCAACAGAAGCGGATAAACAGCAGCCACAGATGTCAACCATAGTGATTACGGCTACAGGAGACTGTACACTCGGTAACAATCAGGAGCAAAGCTATGACGGCAGCTTTAATTCCTATTATGATTCAAAGGGACAGGACTACTTTTTCGGCGGTGTGAGAGATATTTTTGAGGCTGACGATATGACACTCATCAATCTGGAGTGTGTGCTATCGGATGCGACGGAGCGCGTAGAAAAGCGCTGGAACCTTAAGGGAAAGTCTAGCTACATCGGAATTATGACAGGCAGCTCCATCGAGGCCTGCAGTCTTGGAAACAATCACACATACGACTATGGTCAGGCTGGACTGGACGATACGAGAAATGTGCTCGACAATGCCGGGATAGTGTATGGCTTCAATGATCATACCGGTATTTACGAGACGGCTGATGGGACAAGGATTGGAATAGTGTCGGTCAGCCTTTTGTCACAAAACGGTGACCGAGAGGCATATATCCAAAACGGTATAGCGCAGCTTCGTGAACAGGGAGCGGCGATAGTTATCGCATGCTGTCACTGGGGCATAGAAGGCGACCATTACCCTAATGACTATCAGCAGGCGGCAGCACATCGTATCATCGATTGGGGAGCAGACCTGGTAGTCGGAAACCACCCTCATGTACTGCAGGGGATGGAGGTCTATAACGGCAAAATGATATGCTACAGTCTTGGAAATTTCTGCTTCGGAGGCAATAAAAATCCGGCAGACAAGAACACGGCGATTTATCAGCAGGCATTTACTCTGATAAATGGTGAATTGCAGCCGGGCATAGATGCTCAGATTATTCCATGCACCTTAAGCAGCGTAAGCTCATACAATGATTTCAGACCGACAGTGGCTTCGGGCGAAAAAGCCAAAGAGATATGCAATTTAATGAACACATATTCACAAAATTGTAGTAATATAGAGATTGATGGGCTTGGAAAGCTGCATGTAAATTAACAGTAGGTAACTATTCAGAACCACTGAGAAAAAGAAGGGCTGAATAGTTACAATATCATTTTTTACGAATTAAGATAAAAAGCAGTCATGCAACAAATGGCATGTACCATCATACAAATATAGTAAGGGAGCAAAGAGCAATATGTATATGTGGAGAGAGCGCAGTAAAGAAGAAAAGCATGAGGATGTAGTAAATACAGGCCTGCTGCCGCTTGATGTGGTAGAGGGATTTAAGATACGTCCGGGCTTTTTCAGAATGTACGGAGCGTGCGTGGCATCGAACGGAGTGAGCTTTACCATCAATTCCCATGGAGCAACAAGGTGCACTCTTTTATTGTTCAAGCCACAGGCATCAAAGCCGTATGCGAGGATTCCGTTTCCTGATTCATATAGGATAGGAGATACCTACTCCATGCTTGTTTTTGATATAAAGCCGGATGAATTTGAGTATGCATTTTCGTTTGACGGACCTTATGAGCCGGCAAAGGGACTTTTGTTTAACGAGGAAAATGTCCTTTTAGACCCATATTCCAGAGCGGTCACTGGACAGCGAAAATGGGGAGAAAAGCCGGAGGGTGGCAAGGATTTTGAGTACAGAGCCAGAGTTGTAAAAAGCAACTTTGACTGGGGCAACATAAAGCAGCTTGAGCAACCCTTTGAGGACCTTGTGATTTATGAGACACATGTGAGGGGCTATACAAAGGATAAGTCATCTGGAGTCAGCGCACCGGGTACATTTGCCGGTTTGAAGGATAAGATTCCGTATCTTAAGGACCTTGGAATAAATGCAGTGGAGCTCATGCCGATTTTTGAATTTGATGAGATGGAGAGCGCGAGAGTGGTCGATGGTGTGCAGCTTTACAATTACTGGGGCTACAACACAGTATCATTTTTTGCACCGAATACCAGCTATGCCTTCAACGAGGAGCACAACCACGAGGGAGACGAGCTGAAATCGTTGATAAAGGCTTTAAAGGAAAATGGCATAGAGGTCATTCTTGATGTGGTGTTCAACCATACCGCTGAGGGAAATGAGATGGGACCGTGCTTCTCCTTCAAGGGAATAGACAATAACGTGTACTATATGCTTACACCGGATGCACACTACTACAATTTCAGTGGCTGTGGAAACGTTATGAACTGTAATCATCCTGTTGTGCGTAGCTTTATCATAGACTGTCTGAGACACTGGGCCATTGAGTACAGAGTGGATGGCTTCAGATTTGACCTGGCTTCCATTCTCGGAAGAGACCAAAACGGTGCACCTATGGCCAATCCGCCGATTCTTGAGTCGCTGGCATTCGACCCGGTACTTGGCAAGATGAAGCTCATCGCAGAGGCCTGGGATGCAGGCGGACTGTATCAGGTGGGAAGCTTCCCGTCATGGAACAGATGGGCTGAGTGGAACGGCAGATACAGGGATGACATGAGAAGCTTTTTAAAGGGCGATGACGGTATGGCGGGAAATGCCATCACACGTATCACCGGCTCACGCGACCTTTACAGCCCGGAGAGCAGAGGACACAAGGCATCAGTCAATTTCCTGACCTGTCATGATGGCTTTACACTGTATGACCTTTACTCATACAATGAAAAGCACAATGAGAAAAACGGCTGGAATAACACAGACGGAGACAACAACGGACATAGCTGGAACTGTGGCGCAGAGGGCGAGACAGACGATCCAAATGTAAACGGACTTAGAAGGCGCCTTATAAAGAATGCATTTGCAGCGCTTTTGTGCAGCCGTGGCCCGGCGATGTTTTTTGCGGGCGATGAGTTCTGTAACACCCAGTTTGGAAACAACAACGCGTATTGTCAGGACAATATCATCTCATGGCTCGACTGGAGCAGGCTTGAGGAATTCAAGGAAATCCATGATTTCGTGCGTCATATGATTCAGTTCAGGAAAGAGCATCCTATACTCAGAAAGATGACAAAGCCTTCATCCTGCCAGTTTCCGGAAATCAGTGTGCACAACGGTACACCGTTCAATGCCTCGACTGATTACAAGACAAAGCTTATCGGCATCATGTATGCCGGAAGAAATGAGGAGGACACGGAGGATGATATTGTATTCTATTGCATGAATGCATATTGGGAGCCGCTTGTAATGCAGCTTCCGGTGCTTCCGAACGGAAAACACTGGCATGTGGACACCAACACCAATGCAGAGTATTTTGACGGAGAGGACTTCACGGCAAAGACAGAGCTTTTGGGTGTCAACACCATAAGAGTTCCTGCAAGGACCACGATAATACTTGTGGCAGAATAACAATAAAATCTGCAGCCCGGCACACATTGTGATATGTGCACCGGGCTGTTTTTCGTTACGGTTTTGGCTTAGACTGTAACATTTCCCCCTTTCATTTTTCAATATATTTTATGTGACATTTGCATCAGCAGCCGGTGATGGTTGTGAAGTGATACCGGAAGGCATTGTATATATCACATAATCAGTTGTGAGTTGGACAAATTTCGTCTGTGAATCCAAGAAAATAATTGGGTGTGACACCAAAAATTGTACTTAAATGGCAAATGACAAAAATGTCAGGCACTCTACGGCCTGTCCTGTAGCCTGAAATAGTTGATTCTGCACAGCACATGATTTCAGAAAGAGCAATGTTGGTCAAGTTGTGGAGCCTCATCAGATAATCAAGCCTGTCAGGCACAGTTGTACTAATGGTTGATAGTTGCTTTTCTAATAGAAAGTTATTTATACTATTCATAAGTGAATTGTAACACAATAATTACAAAAATCAACAAATATCTAAAAAATACGAAAAATAAAAAAATTAAAATTACAATTTTAAATCCAGCCACCATCAAAAGTGATTATCTGTCCTGTGAGGTAATCAGGTGCAGTGATGACGGAGTAAGCCATATCTGCGACCTCACAGGCTGTGGCAAAGCGTCCGGCAGGAATTTCATCGGCCAGCTCAGCGCGTTCTGTCTCATCAAAGCAGCGGTTCATATCGGTATCTATGACACCGCAGGCTATGGCATTTACCGGAATATGCGATGGCGCAAGCTCCTTGCCGAGTGCCTTGGTAAATGCATTTATACCGCCCTTGCAGGCTGAGTATGCCACCTCGCAGGAGGCTCCGACATTGCCCCAGACAGAGGAAATCTGTAGTATACGGCCACATTTATCGGCAACCATATAAGGGGTGACGAGCTTTGTAAAGTTGAAAACACCGGTCAGATTTATCGCCACGATATTGTTCCATTCCTCCGTTGTCATGTCGCTCAGTAGCCCGATATGCGATATGCCGGCATTGTTAATGAGCACATCTATATGGCCAAAATGGGAAATGGTATTCGCAACCATATCCTTGGCAAAGAAAAAGTCTCCTACATTTCCGGTGTAGCATAGCACCTCAATTCCGTATGCACAGTGAAGCTCATCAGCCAGAGCCTTTAGCCTGTCAGATGAATTGCGGCAGCAAAGTGAGAGGTTATAGCCACAGGAAGCCAGCTTTTTGGCAATGGCGGCACCGATACCGCGTGAAGCTCCGGTTATTATAGCTGTTTTATTTATGTGATTGGTGTGATTGGTGTGATTTGTCATGATATTCTCCTTATAATTTATATACCGTGGTGCTAAGCCGGTTACTGCGCCGCCGGGCCGGCTTCATAGTATAAAGAAAATAATTACGTGATTAAATTACAGTTCAGTCATGGGGATGATACCCCGCTGTGAGGCTGGGCACAACAGTGTAAATTTTTATCATCTTATACAGCATAAATCATACCATAAATATATATTATGGGGTAGACAAAATTTATACATTGTGATATTATTTAATAGTTGCAAAACGAATTGCAGACGGCGTGTGGCTCAGTTTGGTAGAGCGCTACGTTCGGGACGTAGAGGTCGCAAGTTCGAATCTTGTCACGCCGATTTATTTATTTATGTATCTGAATAGTTACCGACTGTATTATTTTGGAGCACGCGCATAGCGTGTTTTTTTGTTACCGTTCAGTGTGAATAGTAACTTTTTTATTTAGTTCTTTGTAAATCAAAACAATATATTGCTTTATTGGTAAAATAACGGTAAAATAGTACTAGTGTATTGGCCTGATTTAGGAAAGGTACAGGAAATAGGGGATATGAATATTGTTTCACAAATGTGTGCCATTGCGGTGATGTTCGTAATAATGTATTTTTATATTTCGCAGAAAAAGATTATATTACATACATCGAAGGCTTTTGTTGAGGTATGGATTGCAGGCTTGCTGTCACTTTTCTTTGATATTTTCGCACTTGTTGCAATTGAAAAAAGAAGCGGATATCCTCATACTGCTACCAATATTATCTGCAAATTATATCTCTGGACGGTTACATGGGTTGCCATGGTGGCCTTCTGGTATATATGCGTGGATATTTTCAGGAAAAAAGAGCTTGAGCGCAAGTGGAGAAAGCGGCTGTGGATATTTGGAATCTTAACTGATATTCTGATAATGGTCGTACCGATTAAAATTTATGATTCGGATAATATAGTTTATACATATGGTCCGGCTGTTATTATAACATATGCAGTAACTGTAATTCTGCTGGCGCTTATTCTAATGCTGACAAAAAAATACAGTCAGGCTATAAATCCGAGAAGAAGAAAGAGCATGCAGGTCTGGGTGGCTCTTATGTTTATATCGGCGGTTATTCAGTTTATAGATAAAAAAATATTGATTGTCAGCTTTGCGAGTGTGATAGGTGTGCTTATCCTTTTTATTATGCTTGAAAATCCGATGGCAAATATTGACAGGGATACAGGATTTTTCAACCTCAATGCCCTTTTTGAATACATGAAGGAGGCATATGGACAGGGGAATGATGTATCGATAGTGTGTATTCGCTATGGAAGCAATGAAAATGATTTTTTCACCCGCGAGATGGAAAAAAGTATTTTTTATGAGGTGGTTTCTTTTATAAATAAGCTGCCTGATAATTATGTTTTTAGAAGCTCGGCAAACGAGTATCTGCTGGTTTTTGAGAATACTGATAGTGCAGAAAAAACAATCGGAATATTGGAACGCAGGTTCGACAAGCCATGGGGCGGTGACAATATGACGATGCTGTTTGGGGAGATATATTATCTAAGGTCTACTGAGCTTGTGCGGAGACCATCGGATATACTGGGGCTTTTTCAATATGCCAAGCGTAACAGAGCTGAGTTTACGGGGCGCGGCGTGATGCTCATAAATAATGAAGTCATTGAGCACATATATGATGAGAATTCGGTTGAGAATGAGATAATAGAGGCATTGCGCGATAACCGTGTTGAGGTATTTTACCAGCCTATTTATAACACTAAAACGCATAAATTCACCTCTGCGGAGGCGCTTGTCAGAATAAGGTCGCGCGAGGGAAATATCATACCTCCGGGCAGGTTTATTGCTGTAGCTGAGAAGCGGGGACTCATTTTAAGGCTTGGAGAGCGCGTGTTTGAGAAAGTGTGCAGATTTATTGTACAGCATGATATACATGCGATGGGAATTGAGTATATTGAATGCAACCTGTCAGTGGTGCAGTGTGCTTATGACCATTTAGCGCAGGATTTTATTGCAATTATGGAGAAATATCATGTGGATGCAAATGATATTGTACTTGAGATTACAGAGTCTGCATCTATCACTGAAAAAAAGATACTGCTTGATAATATGAATGCCCTGCGTAAGGTGGGAGTGAGGTTTGCGCTGGATGATTTTGGCACAGGTCAGTCAAATTTAAGCTATATTGTTGATATGCCGATTGACATTGTGAAGTTTGACAGAGGCATGACAAATGCATATTTTGACAACGGAAAGGGCAAGCCGGTTATGGATGCCGCAATGGGCATGATTCAAAAGCTAAAGCTTGAGATTGTTTCTGAGGGAATCGAGGAGAAGGAGCAGTTGGCAAAACTGGATGAGCTTGGAATAGATTACATTCAGGGCTACTATTTCTCAAAACCGAGAAATGCTGCTGAGTTTATTTCATTCATAGAAAGCAATAATGCATAGTTTATTTCATTCATAGAAAGCAATAATGCATAGTTTATTTTATTCATACAAGATAATAATGATATGAGGGGCAAAAGGTATTTTGCCCCTCATTTATGATTAATCAGATTGCTACATGCTACGCATTTCCATAATCTGACTACACCTCGAAGTCCGCTAATTTTCTGCGTCCCCGCAGCAAATTGCTACTTTCTCGGTGTGGTGCGTGTCACTAAGGTATACATCGAATTGCATGCAAGCGTGTATCGATGATACCTTTTGACCCTTTAATCATAATATTTGGGTAGAAATGTTTCCATATGGCAGGGGCAAAAATCCGGAAAAAGCAGAAAAAAGTAGCTGAAACCGCATAAATTCCCCAAACAGCACCTCAAACCCAGCCCAAAATGATATCCCGATTTTACGGTTGAGAAGAAAAATGGCGACATAATTCTGTGGGAGCATCTTGGCCTGATAGACAATCCTGATTATCGAAATAAAGCTTATCGAAAGATAATGAAATATAACGAAAATGGATATTATCAGGGAAAAAATCTTATATTGACATATGAAACAGCGGAAAGTCCATTGGACCCAATGGACGTAGAGCATGAAATAGAAAAAATGTGCAGGTGATAAAATGCTCAAAAAATTACGAAGAAAATTTATAGCCATAGCAATGTTATGAGTTTTAATTGTTCTCATTGCAATTGAAGGCACGATAAACATCGCAAATTATATAAGTACAAACGAGGCGTTGGATGCATGTGTTAAGCTGATTGCCGGAAACGGAGGAACATTCCCGGATCTTTTAGAACAGAAAACACAAACACAGATACATTCGGCAATACAGCAGATGAAAGTACAAATAAAGAGACTCCAACGCTCAAAGAGCCACCATCCGGCAGAACAGATGTACAGCCACCGGAGGATATGAATTTACAGTCGTATTGTAGATTAAAAATATTTTTTTACATGCATTTTACACACTAATGATTTTGCATTTTACATTTCCCCATTAATATATCAGTTGTAACAAACAAAGAAATAAATTCAAGAAAGTAATGAAAGAGGAAATTAAAATGAAAAATCGTATGAAAAAACTTTTAGTTTTAGCAACTGCTGCAACAATGATGACAGCAGCATTTACAGGATGTGGTTCAAGCTCAGACGGAGCAGACAACAATGCAGATACAAGCGCAGATGAAGGTACATCAAATGAGAACTTAAACGGTTCACTTTCACTTGCAGGAAGTACTTCAATGGAGAAGCTTTGTGAGGCGCTCAAGGAGTCATTCATGGAGAAAAACCCTGGAGTAACAGTAACAGTAGAGTATACAGGCTCTGGTTCAGGAATCGAGTCAGTATCAGCAGGAAGCGTAGATATCGGAGATTCATCGAGAGCACTTACAGATGATGAGAAAGCAAACGGCGTTGAGGAAAACATCGTAGCAATCGACGGAATCGCAGTAATCACAGACAAGGACAACTCAGTAACAGAGCTTACATCAGATGACTTAAAGAAAATCTACACAGGTGAAATTTCAAACTGGAAAGACCTTGGTGGAAAAGATGAGGCAATCGTAGCAATCGGCCGTGAGGCAGCTTCAGGTACAAGAGGAGCATTCGAGGAGCTTCTTGATGTAAAGGATCAGTGCAAATATGCACAGGAGCTTGACTCAACAGGAGCAGTTCTTGCAAAGGTAGGTTCAACACCGGGAGCAATCGGATATGTTTCACTTGACGTGCTTGATGATACAGTAACAGCAATGAAAATTGACGGAGTAGAGGCAACAGAGGAAAACATTGTAGCAGGCAAATATCTCCTTTCTCGTCCATTCGTAATGGCTACAAAGGGCAAGATTGACGAGCAGAACGATATTGTTAAAGCTTGGTTTGACTATGTAAACTCTGATGAGGGACAGGCAGTTATCAAGAAGGTGGGCCTTATCCTCCCTCAGTAGAAATATCGGTCATTGTAATGATACGAAATACAGACATCGATAGTAAATATAAAAAATAATACAAAATACAGACATCGATGCGAGACATCACTAGTAAGTATAAGTATAAAAATAATGCAAAATACAGACATCGATACGAAACATCACTAGTAAGTATAAGTAAAAAAATACGAAATACAGACATCGATATTAGACATCAGTATTAATACATATCGATAAGATACAGGGTTTCCTCAGGAAATGGCAGGTTTCCTGGGGAACTTTTTGAAACAAGGAGTATCAAATGAAACATAAATCCATAGTAGAGAATGTTGCCAAAATAATATTCACGGTATGTGCGGTTGTGGCAATATTCGCAGTATTATCAATAACAATTTATATGTTCCTTAAAGGCGCACCGGCATTTTTCAAGGTCGGAGTGTTAAATCTCTTATTCGGAACAAAATGGGCGCCGACAGCGGCAGACCCAAGCTACGGAATATTGTACATAATCCTCACATCCATCATAGGAACAGCAGTATCTATACTCATAGGAGTACCGATTGCTCTTCTTACGGCAGTATTTCTCACTGAGGTGTCAAACAAAAAGCTCTCAGCGGTAGTGCAGCCGGCAGTAGAGCTGCTTGCAGCCATTCCATCAGTAATCTATGGACTTTTAGGACTTATGATACTTAATCCGGTATTATACAAGCTGGAGAAACATATTTTTGCAAACTCAGCAACACATCAGTTTACCGGCGGATCAAATCTGCTTGCAGCAATCATAGTGCTTGCAATCATGATTCTTCCTACGGTAATAAATATGAGCGTATCATCAATACAGGCAGTACCGCAGCAGATGAGAGCGGCATCCCTTGCTCTTGGAGCAACAAAGATACAGACAATATTTAAAGTGACGGTTCCTGCAGCAAAATCAGGAATCATGACAGGAATTGTGCTCGGAATAGGTCGTGCGCTCGGAGAAGCGATGGCTATCAACATGGTAGCCGGTGGAACGGTAAGCTTTCCACTTCCGTTCAACTCAGTGCGTTTCCTTACCACACAGCTCGTCAGCGAGATGGGATACGCCAGCGGACTTCACAGACAGGTGCTTTTCTCAGTAGGTCTTGTGCTTTTTGTGTTTATCATGATAATCAACCTCACCCTTATGAAACTCAAAAAGAAAGGAGCTGTGGAAAATGACTAGTATAAATGGAAAACGCCGCAGAATAGGCGATGATGTAGTATATTTTTTCATATATCTGTGTGCAGCATTATCGGTAGTGCTGCTTGCGGGAATCATCATATATGTATTTGTCAGGGGAATCGGCCAGGTAAACTGGCAGTTTCTGACCAGCGAGACATCTGTCTTAAGAGGCACTGTCGGAATAGCGGGAAACCTGCTCAATACACTTTACATCATAATTATCACCATGCTCATAGCAACTCCTGTCGGAGTGGGAGCAGCCGTGTACTTGAATGAGTATGCAAAGCCGGGTAAGCTCGTATCCACAATAGAGTTTGCCACAGAGACACTTGCAGGAATACCGTCAATCATCTTCGGTCTCTTCGGAATGATGTTCTTTGGACAGACAATAGGCTTTGGCTACAGTATCCTGACAGGTTCATTGACACTGACACTCATGGTGCTGCCTCTCATTACCAGAAATACACAGGAGGCGCTGAAAACTGTACCGGACAGCTACAGACACGGAGCAGTCGGACTTGGAGCCGGAAAATGGCACACCATCCGCACCATTCTGCTGCCGTCAGCCATGCCGGGAATCATCACAGGTGTTATCCTTGCAATCGGCCGAATAGTCGGTGAGTCAGCAGCACTCCTCTTTACAGCAGGAAGTGCAGGAATGCTTCCAAAGGTTGCCAGCGGATATTTTTCAAAGATAATGCAGTCAGGTGGAACACTTACCATCAAGCTCTACCTTGCAGCGACAAGTGAAGGAAAATTCGACCAGGCATTTGGAATTGCGGTTGTGCTTCTCGTAATTGTATTCTTAATCAACATCCTGACAAAGGTGCTGGCAAAGAAATTCCAGGCGAAGTAAACAAATCAACCGGTTATTATAATGATATGAGGGTCAAAAGGTATTTTACCCCTTTAATCATAATAATAAATTAACGAATATAGTAAATAACAAATATAATAATCTAACTAAGAAAAGAAGCTTCGATTTGATATCAGTAAATCGGAGCTCCTTTTGAGTTTCATTAAGATTATTTCTTAAACAAATCTTAATGTGTTACATAATTGGATTTTAATGTTACAATTGATACAATAAGACCAACATAAAACTTCCGGAGGCAATTATGTATAAAGTATTAGTATGTGATGATGAAAAAGACATTGTATCGGCAATCAGCATTTATTTGACCAGCGATGGCTACGAGGTGATCCCGGCGCGAAACGGGCTGGAGGCGCTCGATATAGTAAAACACAATGATGTGCATCTTGTCCTGATGGATATCATGATGCCTGTCATGGACGGCATAGAGGCGATGGTGGAAATCAGAAAAATCTCTAATGTGCCGGTCATACTTCTCACTGCCAAAAGTGAGGACACTGACAAGGTACTCGGGCTCACGGTCGGAGCAGACGACTATGTGACGAAACCGTTTAACCCGGTAGAGCTGCAGGCAAGGGTGAAGTCGCAGATCAGGAGATACATGCTTCTTGGCGCAGGCAATACAAGCGCAGGAAAGCTGGTAATCGGCGGCATTGAGCTGGATGATAAATCAAAGACAGTGACAGTTGATGGCGAGGCAGCGAATCTCACACGTACAGAGTACGATATTTTGAAGCTTCTCATGGAGCATCCGGGCGAGGTGTACTCGCCTAATCAGATATATGCAAAGGTCTGGAAGGATGAGCCGTATGGGACAGAAAACACGGTGGCGGTACATATCCGTCATCTCAGAGAAAAGGTTGAGATAAATCCGGCTGAGCCAAGGTACTTAAAGGTCATCTGGGGTCGCGGATACAAAATTGACGCTGAATAGGTGCGTGCTTGATACAGCTTTGTCAAGTGAAGCACTATAAAATGGAAGGTGAATGATATGAAAAAAATATCAAGGAATCTGTGGCTTAAGCTGGCGGCATTTATAGTGTGCTCAGTCATGGCGGCAGGGCTTGTTGTAACAACGATAGTTGCAGTGTATACAAACAATTATGAAAGCACGGCACAGCTAAGGGATGAGATTCATGCGAATATTGCAGGAGCCTATAGCAGACAGATGGTGTATAACTATGAATCCGGTGATGACACTGCATTTTCGCAGATGACTAATGATACCAATCTGCAGGCCGCAGTGGTAAAGAGTAATGAAACATCAGAGGACAAGGTGGATGTGAAATCTGATGCTGTAAAGGTGTATTCAAGTGTGAATGAAATATCAAATCCGGATTTTATTTTTATCTACAAGGCAAAGAACTTAACGCGGAACAGGCTATCAAATGTGTGGGATGCAATGAGCGGCCGCTATGAGGAGTCAGACGATGCTTCAAGCGATATGAACAGTGAGAAAATCAGCTCAATCATGTATTCAAAGACAAATGGGCTCTTTTATTTGTGCCTGAATGATGGCACAGCTTATGTCATTCCAAAGGTGAGGGTGATGACAGGCTCTAACGATAACAGCTCGCTTGGCTTATATAAGGTAGTTGAGAAAACGGATGAGAATGGAAATAAATACTTTGCCTACGAGGAGATGTTTACAGGCCAGTCACTCGATATTACAGGCTTTGCCGAGTGGAAAAATGTAAAGTGCTATGATGAAAAAGGAAATCATATAAAGTGTGGCATGAATCTGAGTGAAGACAGCGATTCGTACTTTGATAGTGACGGCTCTTACTACGATTATGATGAGGATATTTATTATGACCGTTATGAAATCATAAAAGTGGTGGAGCAGGTGAATGAGAGCTATGAGCTTTTACCGGATACATTTAATATATCAGATACAGGATTTGTGTATTATCCATATACCTCAACAGAAGATAAGCCTGAGTACTATTATGTGTATGCAAAGCTGCCTGAGCAGCTTCAGGAAAAGGGCGATTACTTCAATCAGGCAGACAGCTTACTTGACGTCATGGAATTTACAGAGGCTCATTTGAGTGTATTGTTTGTTATATTTATACTTGGTTTTGTGATTACAGCGGGGTATCTGCTGACAGTTGCCGGAAAACGTGAGGATTCGGAAGAAATTAAATTACGATTATATGACAGGCTGCCGTATGAGGTGATGCTTGGAGTGACAATGTTTGCAGACTTTATGGTATTTCCGGTAGGCTTTTTGCTTATAAAGCAGCTTCCGGTGGTGGCACTCATTTGTCTGGCGGCAACCATGGTTTCGCTTGAAGCAATCCTGTCAACATACGTAAGAATCAGGGCACATGAGTTCTGGAAGCATACACTGTGCTACTATGTTGTTAGATTTTTCTTAAAGCCTGTCAAAAAGCTATGCAGGATGGTATTTGCCCCAATCAGATACGGCTTTTCATGGATAGAAAGAAATGTACCGCTGTTTTTGATCAGTATGCTGGCATTCGGTTTCATATGCCTGCTTGAGCTTATAGGATTTGGAATAGGGAGTATTGGATTTATATTCATTATAAAGCTTATAGAGCTTGCTCTGCTTATCGCATTTATCATGCAGTATGACAGGATAAGATGCGCCGCAAAGGCTATAGCAAACGGTGATTTTTCACAGCCGGTTGATACATCAAGGCTTATGCTGTTTTTCAGAAAGCATGGTGAGGATTTGAACAATGTGAGCAATGGAATAGAGGCGGCGGTCTCTGAAAAAATGAAGAGCGAGCGCTTCAGGACGGAGCTCATCACAAATGTGTCGCATGATATCAAGACACCGCTCACCTCGATTATCAATTATGTGGACCTGTTGCAGAAGGAGGACATAGATAACGAGAAGGTACGCGAATATCTTGACGTTCTCGACAGACAGTCATCACGTTTGAAAAAATTAATTCAGGATTTACTCGAAGCGTCAAAGGCATCTACCGGCAGCATAAATGTAGAACTTGAGGAACTGGATGCGGCTGTTATGCTGTCACAGGTAGCCGGAGAATACAAAGAAAAATTCGAGAAAAATAATCTTGATTTAATTATCAAAAATGACGTTACACCTGTCATGATTCAGGCAGATGGACGACATCTGTGGAGAGTGTTTGATAACCTGATGAACAATATCAACAAATACGCCCAGCCGGGTACGAGAGTGTATATTGACATCATTCCAAAGGACAGCGGAGCCATCATAACCTTCAAGAATGTATCAGCTACACCGCTTAATATTTCAAGCGATGAGCTTAAGGAGCGTTTTGTCAGAGGAGACAGTTCACGAAATACCGAGGGCAGTGGACTTGGACTGTCTATTGCAGAAAGCCTTATGAAGCTTATGAATGGTACTTTGGAGTTGACTGTGGACGGTGATTTATTTAAGGTGACTCTGGAGTTTTAGGCTTTTTAAAACAATATTATGATACCTATTGACCGTCTAATCATATTATATATTGAACTTATAAGACATAAGAAACAATAAAAGCCGGGGCAGATGCCCCGGCTTAAAAAATTATTTTTCGCATTCTTTTACAAAATCAACTACTTCCATATTCTTTTTCATTATATTATCGTCTTTTTCCATTTCACTAATTGTCATCCAATAATAGTGTCGGGAGTTAATAGAAAAGTCGTTTTTATTCATTATTTTTGGAATATTTTTAAATTCTACTTCGTACAGCCTATGGTTATACACTCTGTTTTCGTTATGGCTTACGGAATATTTTTCCTGTACTCTGGATGATATATATTTGCATTTGATTTCTTTTTTGGGTATACCTAAGTCATTTGATAAATTACTGATGATAAAGGCTTCATTGTCTTTATCTGCGGTTTTTAAATTGGGAAACAGCTTACAGTCCCATCTTTCATCATAATATGTAAGATATTTTGTTTTTATGCCGGGGGCACTGTTTTTGATTATAATTAATGAATGATTATGCTGTATCATGTCCAATCCTTCTATATCTCTCAATAAGTCTGTGTGAGTGTAATTATTGTTTTTGAAATCAATAATATCATATATTATTTTTATCATGTAAACAATTCCGATAACACAAAATATAGTTTTAAATACAATTCCCGGGATGATCCATATGGTTTCATAGTTTGCTGTCCATACTGATATTAAGAAAGATATACCTGCTATAATTGTATCTATTGTTATCTTTTTGCCTATAAAATCGCGCTTTTTTTCAAGTAAAAGCTCCAATTGTTCCCTACTAATTAAAATTTTCATAACCCCTCCGGATAATAGTGTTGAAACACATGATATATAATTATAAATGATGAAAAATGATATGGCAATAAAAATATAAATAGAAAACAAGAAGGAATGCTATTACAAATTATAATAACATTCCTGAATAATCATATCATCTCCAAAAACCTCTCATGAATCCGTGTATCATCATCAAGCTCCGGATGAAAAGCCAGTCCAATCTGGTTCTTATACTGCACACCGACAATTTTGCCGTCATACTCGGCGAGCACATGTACATCATTTTTGGCGGAGTCGTCAATAGCTTCCACGTAAGGCGCCCTGATAAATGTCATGGTAAAGTCAAAGCTATTGTCAAACCTTGCTGTGGCCTCGAAGCTTCCGAGCTGTCTGCCGTAGGCATTTCTTTTAACAGTGACAGGCAAAGTGCCGAAATATACGTTGTCATCGTTGCTGATATGTGAAGCTAAAAGGATAAGACCGGCGCAGGTTGCAAGCACCGGAAGTCCGTTTGCGATTCTTCCCTTAAGCTCATCAAACATATCAAGCTCACGTAGCAGCTTGCCCTGGACAGTGCTCTCACCGCCCGGCAGCACGAGTCCGTCTATATCACAGATATCTGATTTTTTGCGCAGCTCAACACACTCACAGCCTAAAGATTCAAGCATGCGCTTGTGCTCAATAAACGCTCCCTGAACAGCTAAAACACCAATCTTAAGTCCTGATTTCATTTTATTTGCCTCTTTCCTCCATGATGATTTTAATCTCGCTCTCGTTGATTCCGACCATAGCCTCACCGAGATCCTCAGAAAGCTCTGCGATGAGCTTTGCATCAGTAAAGTTTGTCACAGCTTTTACGATAGCGGCAGCTCTCTTGGCAGGATCGCCTGATTTGAAGATACCTGAACCGACGAACACACCCTCAGCACCGAGCTGCATCATAAGAGCCGCATCAGCCGGAGTAGCCACACCACCGGCCGCAAAGTTTACAACCGGAAGCTTGCCGTTATCGTGAACAAACTTAACCAGCTCGAAAGGCACCTGAAGATTTTTAGCTGCCTCGAAAAGCTCATCTTCACGCATGGAAGTTAGCTTAGCAATCTCAGAATTCATCTTTCTCATATGTCTGACAGCCTGCACGATATCACCTGTACCGGGCTCACCCTTTGTACGGATCATGGAAGCTCCCTCGTTGATACGGCGGAGAGCCTCACCGAGATCTCTTGCACCACATACGAAAGGCACCTTGAAATCTCTCTTATTGATATGGTACACATCATCAGCAGGTGAAAGAACCTCAGACTCGTCAATGTAGTCAATCTCGATAGCCTCGAGCACCTGCGCCTCCACGAAGTGACCGATACGGCACTTTGCCATGACGGGGATGCTGACAGCCTCCTGAATGCCCTTAATCATCTTAGGATCGCTCATTCTTGAAACACCGCCTGCGGCTCTGATATCAGCAGGGATTCTCTCAAGCGCCATGACAGCACATGCACCGGCAGCCTCGGCAATCTTTGCCTGCTCCGGAGTCGTGACATCCATGATGACACCACCCTTTAGCATCTGTGCAAGACCTTTGTTGAGTTCGTATTGAGTATTCTTATTGTTTTCCATTTGTTAAATCTCCTTTTGTTTTTTACATTTGTATTTTTGCATCAATTTATATGACGGAAGTAGTCAGGCGTGAGCAAATATGTTTAGGTGGCGCAGGCGGCGTGTACACTCTCGTGAGAGCGCATAGCGGAGCTGCTTAGATACTGTTGAATTATGCCCAAGAGAACCAGAAATGCACCGGCATGGAAGCCGGGGCAAGGAGCTATCGAGCCATGGAGGGCGAGTAGCGACGGTTTCGTCTGGAATAGAAAAACTATAAGGCATAATTCTTACAGTATCTTGGCAGCAAAGCGTAGCGAACACGAGAGTGTACTCGCCGCCTGCGCCGCCGGGCTGCATTTGCTCACGCCAGCCGTATATCATGGTTGCAATATTACGCCACATCTGGTAATATTAAAATATTCAAAATAAGGAAAATAAAAATGCCAGAAAGTGGTGAATCAAATGCTGACCTACGACCTCACAAAAACTGATGGGCCACTCTACAAATGCCTGTATGAGTGCATCAAAAACGATATATCACAGGGAAAATTAAGCTCCGGGGAGAAAATGCCATCAAAACGCACCCTCGCCAAGAATCTGGGGGTTAGTACCATTACGGTTGAAAATGCATATGACCAGTTGATAGGCGAGGGCTATATGTTTGCAAGACCAAAGAGGGGCTATTTCATAGCCGATGTGTCAGATATCAGGGTAATCAAGGCACCGGTGCAGAAGGAGCTTAGCATAAAGCTGCCGCCTGAGCAGGATGAAAGTATATTTGACTTCTCATCAAACAGGACAGACTCGGGTAACTTTCCATTTTCCATATGGGCAAAGCTCATGCGAGAGACGATTTCCCTTAGGGAGCAGGAGCTTTTGTCGGTGTCGCCGTGTGGCGGAGTGAGAGAGCTTCGGGAAGCGATAGCAAGCCATCTGTCATCGTTTCGCGGTATGAATGTGGACCCGGATCAGATAATAGTCGGAGCGGGAACAGAGTATCTGTACGGACTGCTTGTGAAGCTTTTGGGTACGGATAAGGTATACTGCGTGGAGGATCCAGGCTATAAGAAAATCAGCCAGATATACGAGTGCAACAATGCAAAATGCCTGCCGGTGCAGATGGATGAGCAGGGCATCAGCGTGGAGCTTATAAAGAAAGCGAACGCGCAGATAGCACATATCAGCCCGACACACCATTTTCCGACAGGAATCACGATGCCTGTGAACCGCCGCTATGAGCTTTTGGCATGGGCCAACGAGAGCAGCGACAGATACATCATAGAGGATGATTATGACAGTGAGTTTCGCATGAACGGACACCCGATACCGCCCATCCTCTCGATAGATGCGTGTGAAAAGGTCATCTATATAAATACATTTTCAAAGTCACTCACATCCACCATCCGAATCAGCTACATGGTGCTGCCGGAGCATCTGGCAAATGAGTTTTACAGGAGGCTTTCATTTTACTCATGTACGGTATCCACCTTCGAGCAGTACACGCTGGCACGATTTATCAGCGAGGGCTATTTTGAAAAGCACATAAACAGGATGAGACTGCACTACGGCAGAAAGCGCCAGAGCGTGCTTTCGTCCATAAAAGGCTGCTTCACTGAAAAGGAATGCAGGGTGATAGAAAATGACTCCGGACTGCATTTTATCATACAGTTTGACACGAACCTTCCGGACAAAACAGTTGAAGAGCTGCTATTGAAAAAAGGCATAAAGCTTCAGGCGATTACCCATTTCAACCTGAGTAAGCCAAAGGAGGACAGGCATCAGTTTATTATCAATTACTCCAATATTGATGCAGACAGGATAATGGAAAAGCTACTAATTATTAAAGATACAATACTTTAACCAGACAATACTTTAATAAAGCCGATGGTAGTGTATAAATAATGTATACAAATAATAAATACAAACAGTGCGAATAATTTATGTGTGTAAAAATTTGACATAGATTTTACATACATCTGATAGAGCATTTTACAAAGCATCCATATAATGTATTCTCGAAGACAAGAAATTTATTACATGTTGCAGGAGATACAAATGGAGAAAAAAATCAAAATTCAGGTTCGCGACCTGAATCTGTATTATGGCCAGAATCATGCACTGCATGGTGTCAATATGGACATAAAAGAAAACAGCGTGACAGCGCTGATCGGACCGTCAGGATGTGGTAAGTCTACATTTTTAAAGTGCATCAACAGAATGAATGATCTGGTTGACAACGTCAGAATCGAGGGAAGCATAGAGATAGATGGTGAGAATATATATGCACCATCAGTCGATACAACCGTACTTCGCAAAAAGGTCGGCATGGTTTTCCAGCAGCCAAATCCGTTCCCGATGAGCATATATGACAATATCGCATATGGCCCGAGAGTGCATGGCATCAAGGATAAAAAGACACTCGACCAGATAGTTGAGGAAAGTCTTCAGGGTGCTGCGATATTCAATGAAGTTAAAGATAGATTAAAGAAATCTGCTATGGGACTTTCGGGTGGACAGCAGCAGAGACTGTGTATTGCGAGAGCGCTTGCCGTACAGCCGGAGGTGCTTTTGATGGATGAGCCTACATCAGCGCTCGACCCTATCTCTACTTCAAAGATAGAGGAGCTCATGGAGGATTTAAAGAAAAAGTACACGGTTGTGGTTGTAACACATAACATGCAGCAGGCAGTGCGTGTGTCAGACGATACAGCCTTCTTCCTTGTGGGAGATATGGTTGAGTTTGGCGACACAAAGACGATTTTCTCATATCCACAGGACAAGAGAACAGAGGATTACATCACAGGGAGGTTTGGTTAATGAGATCGAAATTCGACGAGCAGCTTAAGAAGCTGAATGAAGAAATGATGCACATGGGAAGCATGATTGAGGAGTCAATCCAGAAAGCAATCGAGGCATTTATACATCAGGATGCCGATAGCGCCAAAGACATCATGGAGGGCGATTCGGAGATAGACAGAGAGCAGAAAAAGATAGAGAGCCTGTGCTTTAATCTGCTCATGCAGCAGCAGCCTGTAGCAAGAGACCTTAGAACAATTTCTGCAGCGATGAAGATGGTTACTGATATGGAGCGTATAGGAGACCACGCAGCCGATATCAGCGAGATGACCATTTTGATGAGCAGTGACAAGCCATACAGGGTCAATATAGAGCATGTCAAGAGCATGGCTTCAGAGACAATGCTTATGCTTATCAGAGCAATCGAGGCATATGTTGAGAAGAACAATGACAAGGCTCACATAGTGATGAAGCAGGATGATGTGGTTGATGATCTTTTTGATAAGGTAAAGGCTGAGCTTATTGATTTCATCAGGGAGCATCCGGAGGATGGTGAGCAGGCAGAGGATCTTCTCATGGTTGCAAAATACTTTGAGCGTATCGGAGACCATGCGACAAATATTGCTGAGTGGGTTGAGTTTGCACTTGATGACAAGGTTCGCAAATCATGATTTAATCTTTATGCTGAAAAATTAAATCATAGTTATATACAGACAAAATTGATACAGACGATGGATTTTACATAAATTTTACATAAAACCATCGTCTGTTTTACATTAGTAATGTATAATCGAAAGTAAAAAGCAGGTAAAAACTTTACATAAGATTTTTTGAAATGGAGAAAGCTATGGCACTTATTTATATTGTAGAGGACGATGAGAGCATACGTGAGATAGAGACTATTGCTTTAAAAAACAGTAATTACATCGTCAGTGCATTTGAAAACGCAAAGGAATTTTACAAGAAGCTGGATGAGCTCGTACCGGACCTCATACTGCTTGATGTGATGCTTCCGGATGAGAGTGGCTACGATATCGTGAGAAAGCTCAGAAAACGTCCGGCTACACAGGATATTCCTATTATAATGGTCACAGCCAAGACCACAGAGATGGATATGATAAAAGGGCTTGACGGGGGCGCAGATGATTACATCAAAAAGCCTTTCTCAATCATGGAGCTTATCACAAGAGTAAAGGCACTGCTCAGGAGAACAGCGAAGGAGGAGCCGAAGCTTTTAAAACTGGATGATCTGGTGATCGACCATGAGCGCCATGTGGTTACAGTGAACAATGAGCCGGTTGACCTTACATACAAGGAGTATGAGCTTTTAAGGCTTCTGATGGGCAGTCAGGGCATAGTCATGACCAGGGAGGTCATCATGAGAAGCGTCTGGGATACTGACTTTGAGGGCGAGACACGTACAGTGGACATGCACATAAAGACACTCCGCCACAAGCTGGGTGACTATGGCAGCAGGATAAAGACAGTCAGAAATGTTGGCTATGTTATAGAATAATAGCTGTTATAATGATTTCTAATATACATAAGCGGAGCGTACAGCATGAAAAAGAAGATTAATTACTATCTGGTAGCAACAGCACTTTTTGTAGCAATTGCCACTATGGTTTCCATGACAGTAATCAACTATTACCTCTTTCAGAAGCAGGTAAAGGAAGACCTGCAGGTCATGGCAGAGACAATAGAAAGCACCGGAATACTAAAACAGGATATAAATGAAATCCCGCAGATTGACGTGGAGGGTATTCGTGTCACCTGGGTTGACAAGGACGGCACAGTGCTGTATGACAATCAAAATGATGTGAAAAAACTTGAAAATCATGGCGATAGACCGGAAGTTGAATCAGCATTTGATAAAGGCACGGGAGACAGCGTGAGAACATCAGCCACCATGAACAGCAATACCTTCTATCATGCCATAAAGCTCAATGATGGAACGGTACTGCGTGTCTCTATTGCAGCAAGAAGTATCTGGAACATGTTTGCAAGCAGTATACCTGCCATGCTTATAGTGACGGTTATAATAGTAGGAATATGTGTGGTTCTCGCAAAGAGCCTGACCAGAAAGCTCATGAAGCCAATCGAGACACTCGCAGGCAACCTGGAGCAGGCCTCTGTCATCCAGAAAAAGACAGAGTACAAGGAACTCGTGCCGTTCATGAATGCGATAAGGATACAGCATGAGGGCGTGCTTGCCGCGGCAAAGAGCAGACAGGACTTCACAGCCAATGTGTCACACGAGCTAAAGACTCCGCTCACAGCCATCTCCGGCTACGCAGAGCTCATAGAAAACGGCATGGTCGAAAAGGAGCAGCAGATTCATTTTGCCACTGAAATCAGAAGAAATGCACAGCGCCTGCTTTCCTTGATCAATGATATCATAAAGCTCTCGGAGCTTGATTCCAGCGAGGCGCAGCAGGGCTTTGAACAGCTTGATCTGTACGGTCTGGTCAAGGACTGCATGGAAAATCTACAGGTGAATGCCGAGCAGAGAAAAGTAGCACTCAATTTTGACGGCACTGACTGTATGGTACGAGGCAACAGGCAGCTTCTCACGGAGCTCGTTGAGAATCTCTGCCAGAATGCTATCCGCTACAACAATGAGGGCGGCACCGTAAATGTGACGGTACACAAGCTCGGTGGCAAGACAGTTCTCACGGTCGAGGACAACGGCATAGGCATCCCAAAGGATCAGCAGGAGCGCGTCTTTGAGCGCTTCTACAGAGTGGACAAGAGCCGCTCGAAGGAGACCGGCGGCACAGGCCTTGGGCTTGCGATAGTAAAGCATATAGTGGAGCTGCATGATGCAGGGCTTACGCTCGACAGCGAGGTGGGGCGTGGCACAACAATAAAGGTGGAGTTTTAGCTCCGCCTTTTTACGTCTCCTGCGCCATACCGGGCACACAAGCTCTTGCAAAATCGTGGCGCAGTGTTTATAATAATTTGTTAGCAGCGAAAACAAGGCAAAGCCAGGAGGAACAGCCATGTATCAGGAAATATCAAAATTACTTATGTACGGAGATTTACCTCAGGATGAGATACTTTATAAATTGGGACAGCTCTTTGAGCAGTTTGAGGTGGGCGAGTACAACAAGACAGAGCTTGTGCGCGACATCAATACACAGGTCAAGAGAATCCTAAAGGTAGCGACAGACTATGGTTTTGATGACAATCTGTGGCACAACTATCTCACTTTCTTCCTTATGATGAGTGAGAATCCGTTTTCCATCACCTGTGAGAAGGTCGGAGCCAGCGATGGCAGCGTAAACGGGCTTGTGGCAAACGATTTCAGGATTTTTAAGAAGCTTTTCGATTATGATTTCAAGCCAATCGAGTCAGCACTCGGAATAGACTGCTTCACACAGATCAGCAATTATAAGGCCATTGTGAAAAAGGACCTTATGTACAATCACAATGTCAGCGAGAAGGTAAGGGCGCTGAGCAAGAAGCTTGAGGCAGCTAAGGACGAGCAGGAGTTCTTTGATGTGGTAACAGGCTTTTACAAGGCATACGGAGTCGGCATGTTTGGGCTCAACAAGGCATTCAGGATTGAGGAGCATCTGGACGGGGGCTTCTCCTTCATGCCAATCAACAATATGGATGCGGTCATGCTCGATGACCTGATCGGTTATGAAATCCAGAAGAAAAAGCTCACAGACAATACAGAAGCGTTTGTACAGGGCAAAAAGGCCAACAATGTGCTGCTTTTCGGAGACAGCGGAACCGGAAAATCAACAAGCATCAAGGCTATTGTCAATCAGTATTATGATGACGGACTGCGCATGATTGAGATATACAAGCATCAGTTTAAATATCTGTCAAAAATTATCGCAGCAATCAAAAACAGAAACTACAGATTTATCATATATATGGATGACCTCTCATTCGAGGAGCATGAGATTGAGTACAAGTTCCTAAAGGCAGTTATCGAGGGCGGCGTGGAGACAAAGCCTGACAACATACTGATTTATGCAACCTCTAACCGCCGTCACCTGATCAAGGAGACATGGAATGACCGCAATGACCAGGACAACAGCAATGACAAGCACCACTCAGATACAGTTGAGGAGAAGCTGTCACTTGTAAACCGTTTTGGTGTGACAATCAGCTACTCAAAGCCATCGCAGAAGGAGTTCTTCAACATCGTAACAGAGCTTGCGAGAAAGAGCGGCTGCACACTTTCAGACGAGGAGCTGTGCAGGGAGGCAAACAAGTGGGAACTCAGCCACGGTGGTATTTCAGGACGTACTGCAACACAGTTTGTCAACTACATTATGGCTAACAATTAAGCAGCAGGCATAAGCATGAAAGGATAGTATATGCTCTACCAGATAAGTAATGGCGCTGTCGCGTTTGGCGACGACGTCATTTTGCATAGTATAGATTTTGAAATCAGAAACACAGAAAAGATAGCGATAGTCGGCAGAAACGGCTGTGGCAAGACAACACTTTTAAAGCTCATTTCAGGCGAGGTTGAGATGGAAAAGCTCGACAGCGATGAGAGCGCCTTTATTGCAAAGGCAGGAAATCCGGAGATAGGGTATCTGAAGCAGATTGCGTTTGATGATCCTGATGTGACACTCGAGCAGGAGGTGCGCAAATGCTTCGTGAAAATGGACGAGCGAAAGGCAGAGCTTGCGCGCGCGGCGGCCGAGCTCGAGCATGATTATTCCGATGAAAAGGTAGCCAGATATACCGCGATGGAGGAGGCCTTCAAGGATGATGGCGGCTACTATTATGAGAAGGAATATGAGGTCATGATCCGCAAGTTCGGCTTCTCTGACGACGAGCGCAAAAAGCCAATCCGTGACTTTTCCGGAGGTCAGCAGACCAAGATAGCATTCATAAAGCTGCTTTTGTCAAAGCCTGATATACTGCTTTTGGACGAGCCGACCAACCACCTCGATGTCACGACGATTGAGTGGCTTGAGGGCTATCTGAAGTCGTACCCGAAGGCAGTGGTTGTCGTATCCCATGACCGTATGTTTCTCGACAATGTGGTAGATGTGGTATACGAGATAGAGTACGGCACAGCAAGGCGCTATCCGGGCAATTATACCAATTTTATCGCACGCAAAAAGGAAAACTACGACAAGCAGATGAAGGATCACATCGCCCAGCAGAAGGAGATAGAGCGTTTGCAGCGTATGGTTACGCGCTTCAAGGGCAAGCCGACCAAGACATCCATGGCGCAGTCAAAGCAGAAGGCTATCGACCGCATGGTGATTATCGAGGCGCCGGACAAGTACGACAACAAGACCTTCCATGCCAATTTCCAGCCCGAAAAGGAGACCGGAAACGATGTGCTTTATACATCAGAGCTTGCAATCGGCTATGACCATCCGCTCTCAGTAGTGTCGCTTGATTTGAAAAGAGGCGAAAAGCTTGGCATACTCGGCGGAAACGGACTTGGAAAATCGACATTTTTAAAGACTATCGTGGGTAAGATCCCTGCACTTTCAGGCGAGTACCGCTTTGGAACCAACGTGCAGATAGGATATTTCGACCAGCAGATGGCCATGTATACAAGCAACAAGACTGTGCTCGATGATTTCTGGGATGAGTATCCGAATCTTACAGAAACCGAGGCCAGAAATGCACTTGGAGCCTTCCTTTTTTCAGGGGAGGACGTGTTCAAGAACGTAAATATGCTCTCCGGAGGAGAAAAGGTCAGACTGGCGCTTTGTAAGATTTTAAAGACCAGACCGAACGTGCTCGTGCTCGATGAGCCAACTAACCATATGGATATCGTAGGCAAGGAAACGCTGGAGAGCATGCTTAAGGACTACAAGGGCACACTGATTTTTGTATCACACGACAGATATTTTGTGAAAAAGGTAGCCACACAGCTGCTTGTGTTCGAGGATGGCACGACCAATCTCTATCAGTTTGGCTATGAGCAGTATCAGGAAAAGCTCGATCGTGAGGCTGAGGAAAGCAAAAATGTATACAGAGGCAATGCAATATTTGGCGGCGCGATAAGCCAGAACGGCAGCAGTCAGACAGGCAGTGATGTAAAACGGAGCACGTCACAAACCGCTGCAGCAGGTAATGTGGGCGAAAACACCAATGCAAATAGCACAGCCCAGGCAGGCGGCATGGCTGTCTCATCAACCGGCAAGGCATACTACAACCCGGGCAAGGAGCGCTCAAAGATACAAAAAAAGGTCAAAAAGGCCGAGGAGGACCTGGCGGTCAAGGAAGCAAAGCTCGATGAGCTCAAGGCTGAGCTCATGAAGCCGGAGTATCAGTCAAGCTACTCAAAGCTCACGGAAATCCAAAACGAGATAGACGCTCTCGAGGAAGAAATCCTTATTGATATGGAGGCGTGGGAGGAGCTTTCCTCTCAGCTTGAGGCACTGGGATAGGTTAGATGCGCTGTGGTAGCTTAGAAACGTTGTGATAGCTTAGATGTGCTGTTGTAGTTGAGAAATGTTGCGATAGTGTATAAAAAATCACTCGACTTGATGTTTTTTATTCTGATGAAATCCCTAATCATAGCGAAATCAAGCGATTTCGCGAAAAACCGTAAATAAACCCTTGATTATTTATATAAATTGCATAAAAATGATTGATGAAAACGAAATTTATGGTATAATATTTACATGATACAGACAACGTATCAAATAAACGATAAAGGGGTTGGACATCATGAGAATAACAATTTCAGGAAAAAACATCGAATTAACAGAGGGGCTTAAGCAGGCAGTAGAGGAGAAGCTGTCAAAGCTGGAGAAGTTTTTTAAACCGGACACAGACGTATACGTTACACTCAGCGTAGAAAAGGATAGACAGAAAATCGAGGTTACTATCCCGGCAAAGGGACATGTTATCCGTTCAGAGCAGGTCAGCAATGATATGTACGTATCAATTGACCTCGTAGAGGAAGTAATCGAGAGACAGCTTCGCAAATACAGAACCAAGATTTCCGCAAAGAAGTATGCACCGGCGATATTCCAGGATGATTTCGTGGAGGCAGACGATGCAGAGGACGAGGAAATCAAGATTGTCCGTACAAAGAGATTTGGTATGAAGCCTATGTATCCTGAGGATGCATGCATCCAGATGGAGCTCTCAGGCCACGATTTCTTCGTATTCAGAAATGCAGAGAATGACGAAGTAAATGTAGTCTACAAGAGAAAAGGACATACATACGGACTTATCGAACCGGAATGTTAGACTCTTGTTTTTCATCATAATTTAACCTTTCTTTCATCGAAAACCGGCAGCTGTTGGCTGCCGATTTTTTATATTAACCATTTATATAAATTTAAAAAAAATGAAATAATTAGAACAAAAACCTCAAAATATAGTACAAATTTATCATTACAAAAATCCTGAACTAAAAAGAGCAATATTAAACAAAAAACAGCCAAATTAAACCCAACACCATGTCGTATTTTGTCGAAAACTGCTAATCACCAATCAATATTGAAGCTTCTAATAGAAATCTTCAAAATACCAGCGCGTAACGCGCCTAGAATATTGATATATTATATGGAAAAATGAACCCACCAACAAAAACAAAGAGGGAAATTTCGCAAAGACGACAAAATTTCAAAAGAAAGATAAAAAAAGAAGTTCTACGAAAAATACAGCCGATGGAGGGATGAAATATTTGGGAAGAATTTATTATGAACAGAAAGGACTTATTAACCTCGATGATATCGTAGATATATTTATTGAGGTGGGAAATATACACAATTACCTGGAAAATGCAGCCTTGCGGATTTTGCTTTTTGGCAATCCTGAGCTGAATTTTTATCAGTGCCGATTATTAGTATTGAAGTACGGAGAATCACTTTCACAGGATGATTTGCACGGGCGGATGGTATTTATGAGAATGATACAGCTGCTGGAAGCTAACACAGTTTAAAATAAAATGAGAATTTCTTTTTTGACCGGGCAACCGGTCTTTCTTTTTTGCACAAATGGTGTTATAATTTTGAAGAAATTATGTTGATTACTCATAGCTTTAAAAAAGAAGCATTGCATTGTGTTTAATTAAACCAAAGCATGATAATTCAATCAAAGAAAAGAGGACAAAAATGAACATCGTAGTACTTGCCGGAGGGCTCAGCACAGAGAGAGATGTTTCCTTCAAGACAGGAAGCATGGTAGCTAAGGCACTCAAAGAGAACGGCCACAAAGTTATATTATTGGATGTATTTATGGGATATAGTGACAGGGAGGAGGACCTGACAGGTATATTTGACCGCGCGGACGAGATAAGCGTGCAGGTCAGCGATATTCCGACAGAGGCACCTGACCTCGCAAAGGTAAAGGCTTCCAGAAAGGACCAGTCACCTTGCTTTTTCGGACCAAATGTCATCAAAATGTGTCAGATGGCGGACATTGTTTTCATGGCACTCCACGGAGAAAACGGAGAGAACGGAAAGATACAGGCAGCATTTGACCTCTTCGGTGTCAAATATACAGGCAGCGATTATTTAAGCTCAGCCATCGCCATGAACAAGGAGACATCAAAGCAGTTCTTCCTTGCAAACGGTATCCCTACTCCAAAGGGTATTTCCATGACAAGAGCGACCAGACAGGACGATATCACGAAGCTTGACCTGACACTTCCATGTGTGGTAAAGCCATGCTGCGGTGGTTCAAGCATCGGTGTCACTATCGTTAGGGATGCGGCAGAGTTTAAGGCGGCACTTGACGATGCCTTCAAGTGGGAAAATGAGCTGGTTATCGAGGAATTTGTACAGGGCAGGGAGTTCTCTGTCGGCGTTATCGAGGGCAAGGCTCTTCCTATTATAGAGATTGCACCTAAGGAGGGCTTCTATGATTATAAGAATAAATACAAGGCGGGCAGTACAGTAGAGACATGTCCGGCCGAGCTTCCTGAGCAGGTGACAAAGGATATGCAGCACTATGCCGAGGAGGTTGCGCGTGTTATCGGGCTTGACACATATTCACGCTCAGACTTTTTGCTCAATGACAAAAATGAGATGTTCTGCCTCGAGGCAAACACACTGCCGGGCATGACTCCGACCAGTCTTCTGCCACAGGAGGCAGCGGTTATCGGTATGAGCTTTAATCAGCTCTGTGAGCATCTGATTGACATATCTTTGAAAAAATATGAGGTGTAGCATGTCGGATAAGTACATGAAGAATCTTACATTTGCAAATATCGCAAAGGCCTGCGGGGGCACATACATAGGCGATGAGACACTGCTTGATACGACAATCACCGGCGCAGTCATTGACAGCAGACAGGTGAAGGAGGGCTATCTTTTTATCCCGATAAAGGGAGAAAGGGTGGACGGACACAAATTCATTCCGACTGTGTTTGAGCAGGGGGCGGCAATTGTGCTCTCTGAGCATGAGCTTAAAGATCCGGCAGGTCCATATGTGCTTGTTGAATCGACCACCGATGCCATGAAAAAGCTCGCGGCATTTTACAGAAAAAGCCTTGATATCAAGGTGGTGGGCATCACCGGAAGTGTCGGCAAGACCAGCACCAAGGAGATGATATCATCAGTTCTTGAGCAGAAATACAGCGTCCACAAGACCGCAGGCAATTTCAACAACGAGATAGGCCTGCCACTCACCATTTTCGGAATCAGGGAAAGCCATCAGGTAGCGGTGCTCGAGATGGGCATATCTGATTTTGGCGAGATGCACAGACTTTCTACTATGTCTTGCCCGGATGTTATGGTCATCACCAATATAGGTTACTGCCATCTGGAGTTTTTGGGCGACAGGGATGGTGTGCTTAAAGCAAAGACAGAGTGCTTTGAGCATATGATGCCGGATGCGGTCGCAGTGCTGAATGCAGATGACGACAAGCTGGCCACAGTGCAGACGGTAAATGGAAAGCCTGCCATATACTATGGCAAGGAATCAGCTTCAGGTGTTCATAAATCAGTATATACCACAAATATTGAAAACCTGGGCTTTGACGGCATGAAGGCTCATTTTGTCACTCCGGAGGGTGAGTTTGATGCACAAATCCACATCCCGGGTGAGCACAATGTATACAATGCCATGGCGGCAGCGGCTGTCGGATTGCAGCTTGGCCTCACAATAGCAGAGATAAAGGCAGGAATCGAGAAAGCAGAGACAATCGCAGGGCGTACCAATTTCATCAAAATACACGGCATGACAGTGATAGATGACTGCTATAATGCAAACCCTGTATCCATGAAATCCTCTATCGAGGTGCTTTCACATGCAAAGGGCAGGACAATAGCAGTGCTTGGCGACATGGGCGAGCTGGGAAGCGATGAGAAAAAGCTGCACCATGAGGTAGGCGAAGCAGTTGGAGAGAATCATATCCATACACTTTTTGCCGCAGGAGAGCTTGCAAAGGAATATGCAGCCGGAGCCGCAGAGAAATCGTCCGATGTAGACATCCACTATTTCGAGGATAGGGAGACTATGACACAGGAGCTTCTTTCATATGTGAAGGAGGGCGACACCATACTGGTGAAGGCATCACACTTCATGGAGTTTCCGAAGGTAGTCGAGGCTCTGAGTGAGTAAAATTAGGTAAAATCAATCGGGTAGAAATTAATTCGATATTTAATAATTGCAAGGAATGGATATTCTCCAAGCCTCATAATATTATAAAAGAAAGAGAGAAAAATAATGGCACAGAATCCAATCGTAACAATCACAATGGAAAACGGCGATGTAATCAAGGCGGAGCTTTATCCGGAAATCGCACCAAACACAGTAAACAACTTTATCAGCTTAATCAATCACAACTTCTATGACGGAGTATGCTTCCACCGTGTAATCAAGGGCTTCATGCTTCAGGGAGGAGATCCTGACGGAAACGGTACAGGCGGCCCGGGCTATGAAATCAAGGGCGAGTTCACACACAACGGCTTCAAAAATGACTTAAAGCACACAGCCGGTGTACTTTCAATGGCACGTACCATGATACCTGACTCAGCAGGCAGCCAGTTCTTCATCATGCATCAGGATGCACCACATCTCGACGGCGAGTATGCGGCATTCGGCAAGGTAATCGAGGGCATGGATGTGGTAAACAAGATCGCAGAGGTGCGCACAGACTACATGGACAAACCACTTGAGGCTCAGGTCATGAAGACAGTTACAGTTGAGACCTTCGGAGTGGACTATCCGGAGCCGGAGACAGTTTAATGATAATAATTATTGATGAGGCAAGCGCAAAACTTGCCTCTTTTTACTATCATGACGAGATATTAAAGCTGCAGTGGAAGCGCGCAGCCAATATGTCATTTGCGTCAGACGAGTTGCATGATGAATTTCAGGAAAAACTGCAAGAAAAACTACCTGATGAGCTGCGGGAAAAACTGTATGTTGCGCTACCGGCAAATGAATCAATTAATGACTTCCAAAAAACAACGATACAAGAATATGCAGATAACACAGCGAAAGCTAATACGGGAAATCTAAGAATACCGAAAGCTCCCGCCAACTACATCTGGATAGTATCAAACAGGCAGCAGAAGCAAATAGCTGACTCACTTGGCATAGCATCAGTAGGAGAACCGCAGTGCGGCACGCGCTATGCAGTGGAAAGCCTTGCAGAGCTTGATATTGAGTATCTGGAGCGGGTGCGCAGGCGGTATAATCACATCCCGTGGGACATCGGCGAGACAGACAGGTGTCTGATACGTGAGTTGTCCCTGTCAGATCTTCCTGCGCTCTATGAGCTCTATGACAAGCCCGGCATGACCGACTTTGTGGAACCGCTTTACGACTATGAGACAGAGCTTGAATACCAGAAAGCGTATATAGAGAACATGTATGGATTTTACGAGTATGGCATGTGGCTTGTATTTTCCAAGGAGACAGGGAAGCTGATAGGACGGGCAGGGCTTGAGCACGATGAAATGGGCTATATGATAGCGCCGGAATTATGGAACCAAGGCTATGCCACGGAGGTGTGCCGCTTCATCATAGACTACGCGCGCGAAAACACAGACTTTGAAGAACTTTACTGCCGGATAGACGAGAAAAATACGGCATCGGTACGCCTTGCAAAAAAGCTTGGATTTACAAATAGCGGGCATATGGATGATGATATAAACGCTTCTATATATAGAAAAAATATAAAAAACATAAAAAACAATGAAAAACATTGAAAAATATGCAATTAGGCAATAAAATATAAACATAGTTTAACGATTTGGAGGACGAAAAAATGAAGAAATATGCATACGGAGTAGATATAGGTGGAACAACTGTAAAGATAGGCTTTTTCGAGACCACAGGAAAGCTTGTCGATACATGGGAGATTCCTACACGCACAGAGAATTCCGGCGAGCTCATTCTGCCTGATATCGCAGCATCCATCAAGGAGAATAACGAGAAGCACGGCATCGAGATGGGTGACATCGAGGGTATAGGCATGGGAGTGCCGGGACCTATAAAGGATGACGGAACAGTATTGAAGTGTGTCAACCTCGGCTGGGGCGTGTTCAACGTGGCACAGTCACTCTCAGTACTGTGCGGCGGCATCAAGGTAAAGGCCGGAAACGATGCCAACGTAGCTGCACTCGGTGAGATGTGGCAGGGTGGCGGAAAGGGCCATCAGGATGTAGTCATGATCACACTCGGCACAGGCGTAGGCGGAGGAATCATCCGCGAGGGCAGAATCGTAGCCGGAGTAAACGGAGCAGGCGGAGAGATAGGACATATGCCTATGGTAGATGATGAGTCAGAGTGCTGTGGTTGCGGCAAGAAGGGCTGCTTAGAGCAGTATGCATCAGCAAACGGTCTCGTAAGAGTGGCAGAGAGATACATTGCAGCACACAGGGATGTGGCAACAAAGCTTGATTTAAATGCAGGCTTCACAGCCAAGGATGTATGCGATGCGGCAAAGGCAGGAGATGCAGCGGGCATTGCGGCAGTAGAGCAGTCTATGAAGCTTCTCGGCAAGGCAATGGCAGCAGTAGCATGCGTTATGGACCCTGAGGTATTTGTTGTAGGCGGAGGCCTATCAAAGGCAGGCAGCATCATCATCGATACAGCAGCAAAGTATTATAAAGAGTATGCCTTCCATGCAAGCCGTGAGACAGAAATCAAGCTTGCCACACTCGGCAACTCAGCCGGCATGTATGGCGGAGTAAAGATGGTTATCGGCTAACAACATAAGATTGCAATTTTTAAAGAAATAAAATATAATGGCTACTAAAGATACACTACAATCGAGGTGAGACTATTGGCAGATTACTCAACAGAAGAATTAGAAAAAATAGCGGACAAATTTCGCTCAGATACCAGCGGTATAAGGGGAACAAAGGATTTTACGAGCCCAGAGGAGCTTTACGATGAGCTTAAAAAGGAAATCAAAAAGTACCATCCGTCGGATGACACAAGCCTTGTGGACAAAGCCTACAGGGTAGCTTATGATGCCCATAAGGGGCAGGTACGTAAGTCAGGAGAGCCTTATATCATACATCCGCTTTGTGTTGCCATAATACTCGCCGAGCTCGAGCTGGATAAGGAAACCATTGCAGCAGGATTGCTCCATGATGTGCTGGAGGACACCATCATGACCATGGATGAGATGCGTGCGGAGTTTGGAGACGATGTCGCACATCTGGTGGATGGTGTCACGAAGTTGAAGCACCTGCACCTGACAGACAGCACCAAGGATCCGAAGGACAAGAACGCGGACAGGCTTGAGATGCAGGCTGAGAATCTGCGCAAGATGTTTCTCGCCATGGCAAAGGATATCAGAGTCATCCTCATAAAGCTGGCAGACAGACTGCACAATATGCGTACACTCAAGTACCAGTCCAAGGAGGCACAGCAGCGTATCGCCAGAGAGACACAGGATATCTATTGTCCTATCGCGCAGCGACTTGGTATCAGCAAGATAAAGATAGAGCTCGAGGACCTTTGTATGAAGTACCTCTATCCGGATGCCTACTACGATCTGGTAGAGAAGGTAGCCCTCAGAAAGGCAGAGCGCGACACCTACATCCAGGGCCTGGTAAACGATGTCAAGAAGTATGTTACAGATGCCGGCATCAAGGCTGAGATATACGGCAGGGCAAAGCATTTCTTCAGTATATATAAGAAGATGGTCAATCAGGACAAGACGATAGACCAGATATATGACCTTTTTGCCATCAGGATTCTGGTGGACACCATACCGGACTGCTATGCAGTGCTTGGTATCATACATGAGAAGTATAAGCCTATACCGGGCCGTTTCAAGGACTATATTGCCATGCCGAAGCAGAACATGTACCAGTCGCTTCACACGACACTCATAGGCCCGAGCGGACAGCCGTTTGAGATACAGATACGTACCTATGAGATGCATCGTACAGCTGAGTACGGTATCGCAGCGCACTGGAAGTACAAGGAAGCAAACAACGGCAATGCCACTACCACAACTGTCACAGAGGAGGAGAAGCTCAGCTGGCTGCGCCAGATACTCGAGTGGCAGCAGGACATGTCGGATAATAAGGAGTTTATGACTTTATTAAAGAGTGATTTAAATTTATTCTCCGACAATGTATTTGCATTCACACCGTCCGGCGATGTAAAGAACCTGCCAAAGGGCTCCACACCTATAGACTTTGCCTACAGCATACACTCTGCGGTCGGCAACAAGATGGTTGGAGCCAAGGTGAACGGTAAGCTAGTGCCGATAGACTATGTCATCAAAAACGGTGACCAGATAGAGATAATCACCTCACAGAACTCCAAGGGACCAAGCCGTGACTGGCTCAAGGTCGTAAAGAGCACACAGGCCAAGAACAAGATCAACCAGTGGTTCAGAAGTGAGCTCAAGGAGGAGAATATACAGCACGGCAAGGATCTGATAGCAGCCTATGCCAAAGCAAAGGGCATCAACTTTGCTGAAATAAATAAGCCTGAGTATCAGGAAAAAATACGCCGCAAATACGGCTTCCACGACTGGAACTCATGCCTTGCAACCGTCGGCCACGGCGGACTCAAGGAGAGCCAGATAGTCAACAGGATGTACGACGAGTACAAGAAGGATCATGTGGTGCCGGTGACAGATGCAGATGTGCTTGGCAGCATCGCAGAAAAGCAGCAGGCGGCAGCAGGCATACAGCCGGAGCACAAGTCAAAGAGCGGCATTGTGGTACACGGACTCTATGACGTGGCTGTGCACTTCTCGAAGTGCTGCAATCCTGTTCCGGGAGATGAGATCGTGGGCTTTGTTACAAGAGGCCGAGGCATCTCCATCCACAGGACAGACTGTGTGAATATCATCAATCTGTCCAAGATAGAAAAGGACAGGCTCATAGAAGCGGAGTGGCAGGATACAGCCCTCATGGACAACGGTGCCGAGTATCAGGCAGACCTTAAGATATTCTGTCATGACAGGCCGGGACTGCTCGTAGATATCACAAAGATATTTACCGAGAAGGAAATCAATATCAGTGGTATCCAGTCCAAGACCAGCAAGCAGGGCATCGCTACAATCGAGGTATTTTTTAATATCAAAGGCAGGGACCAGATAAAGGTTCTAGTGGAGAAGCTCAGACAGATAGAAAGTGTAATAGACGTAGAGAGGACCACCGGCTAAATCCCGGTGGTTCTTGCGTGAAGCATAACATATAACAGATAAGGAGTACACTCATATGGTAAATATGAAGATAGACCACTTCGTAGTGGGACCGGTGCAGACCAACTGCTACTTTGTCACCAATATAAAGACAAAGGAAATGATAATAATAGACCCGGGCGCGTGTGCTAATCAGCTCGCCAAAAAAGTGGATGAGTCAGGCGCAAAGCCAGTAGCAATACTGCTCACACACGGACACTTTGACCACGCCACTGATGCAAAGCCACTCGCAGACCGCTACGGCATCAAGATATATATCCATGAGGCAGACAAAGCCACACTTGATGACCCGCAGCTCAATGTCAGCTACATGATGGGCCAGTCAAAGACCTTTTATGCAGATGTATTTTTGAAGGATAAGCAGGAAATTGACATCGCAGGCTTTCACATAGTAGTGCTTCACACACCGGGGCATACACCGGGCGGCTGCTGCTATTATTTCCCGTATGAGGACGTGATCTTTACAGGCGATTCGCTGTTTTGCGGCTCAATCGGACGTACGGATTTCAAGGGCGGCAGCATGTCAGACCTCGTGCGCACAGTGAAGGAAAAAATCATGACACTGCCTGAGCATACAGAGGTGTACCCGGGCCACAACGACACAACAACTATAGAAAACGAGAGGATGTATAACCCTTACTTATGATAGTAGTAGTATTTAATAAACCGGATTTTGAATATGATGTGCACTCACTGCTCAAGGAGTTCTTCCCTCAGGAGGATGTGCAGATGTACTATAGCTGCTCACCTGATGAGGTGGAGGGGAAAAACCTTGCCTGCACACATCACGAGATGACAGATGATGGCGTAAAGGAATTTGCGGATGCCTCACAGGTATTTAAGATAGACTATGTGGGCGATGAAATTGCAGTGGAGTGGACGCTGAATAGAGCCGGCGGAAATAATTCCATGACAGGTGAGATGCAGCAAGCCGACGAAAGTGACATTAAAACAGACGGAGAAAGTATCTGCACAAAAATATCTGTGACCGGCACAGACCGCAAGGAAACCAAAAACCGCCTCAAGCTCGCCCTGTATTCCATGATAGAAAAGGGCACAGGAAAGAGCCTTCCGTGGGGCACACTCTCAGGCATCAGACCGACCAAGATAGCCATGAAATGCATAGAGGACGGCATGAGCGATAAGGAAACCTACGACTATCTTAAGAAAACCTACCTTGCAAGCGATGAGAAAATCGACCTCTCAATAGGCATAGCAAAGCGTGAGAAGGCACTGCTCGACAAGGTGGACTATGACAATGGCTACAGCCTGTACATAGGTATACCATTCTGCCCGAGCACCTGTGCATACTGCTCGTTTACCTCATACCCGCTCGGTGTGTGGAAAAACCGCGTAGACGATTACCTCGATGCACTCGAGAAGGAGATAGACTACACAGCACAGAAATTCTACCACAAGAAGCTAAACTCCATCTACATAGGAGGCGGCACACCGACCACACTAAGCCCTGCGCAGCTTGACAGGCTTATCAGAAAAATCAAATGCAGCCTTGATTTAAAGGACTGCCTGGAATTTACCGTGGAGGCAGGCAGACCGGACTCCATCACGAGAGAAAAGCTCCTGGCACTAAAGAAAAACGGCATCAGCCGTATATCAGTAAATCCACAGACCATGAAGCAGCAGACGCTTGATATAATAGGAAGACACCACACAGTAGACGATACGATACAAAGCTTCAAGCTCGCGCGTGAGCTGGGCTTTGACAACATAAACATGGACCTCATCATGGGACTTCCCGAGGAGTCACTCGATGATGTAAGGCACACAATGGAGCTGGTGAAGGAACTGGCACCTGACAACGTCACTATCCACTCACTCGCAGTAAAGCGAGCTGCAAGACTCACCATCTTCAAGGACCGCTACAGAGATATGCAGATGGTCAACACCCAGGAGCATATGGATCTCTGCGCAGCCTACTGTAAGCAGATGGGGCTTGAGCCATACTACCTCTACAGGCAGAAGGGCATGGCAGGCAACATGGAAAACGTGGGCTATGCGGCAAAGGGCAAGGCCGGCGTATACAACATACTGATAATGGAGGAAAAGCAGACTATTGTAGCCTGCGGAGCCGGAGCAAGCACCAAGCGTGTCTGGCCTATACCAAATCCCGATGGCACCCACCGCATCGACAGATGCGAGAATGTCAAGGATGTAGGGCAGTATATCGCAAGGATTGATGAGATGATTGGGAGGAAGCAGAGGCTGTTTGAGGAAAAATAAGCAGCATGACATATAATAATGTATAATTATGGGTGCTGTAATACTATAGCGGTTAGCGAATGTGTCAAAAATTATAAAGAAAACCTAATATTCATTGACAAAGAATTAAAAATGGGTGAAAATATATTATTGAAAAACCTGATTAGATACAGAAAAAGATACAAATAACCGAATAAAACATACAAAAAACAAAACAGGCTAAAAATATTCGGGGGGGGTACAAAGGTACCTCCCCTAGAACAGGTATAAAGGAAAATAAAAGATACCACAAGGAGAATTTGGAAAGAATGTACAGAAAGAAAGGCAGAGGATGGACAAAGCATATAGACTTTATGCTTATAGATATCGCATGCATTGTTATAGCATTTTTTATTTCATATGTGATACGCTTCGGCTTTAATAACCCATATATGGACAAGGACTACCGTATACTGGGGGTAGCATTTCTTCTGATAGATTTCTTTGTGGAGATAATGGCAGATTCATTCAAGAATGTCCTAAAACGCGGATATCTGGATGAATTCATATCGACCTGCAAGCACGCAGTGCTTGTATTTCTGGTGACAGCGCTATTTCTGTTCACTACACAGATGGCTGATATATACTCGCGATTATCATTTTATATCATGTTTCCAATCTATGTGACAATATCATATGTAGCAAGAATTGCACTCAAGAGCTTCCTTAAGAAAAAGGGCTTCGGAACATCTAAGAAATCACTGCTTGTCATAGCACCGGATGCCATGCTTCGTGATACACTGCGCACAGTGGAGAAAAGCTGTATAGGCTATACAAAGATAGTAGCAGCTTCACTGGATACAGACATGAAGGGCAAGACTATATGCAGCATACCGATAGTTGCAAACCACGATGGCATAGTGGACTATGCGTGTGATGAGTGGGTGGATGAGGTGCTCATACCGCCGTGCAGCGAGGATGAATATCCAGAGAAAATGGCAGATATATTCCTGGAGATGGGAATAGCAGTACATACAGGAATAGCCAAAAACGGCACAGCCCAGGGCGGTTATAAGCAGATAGAAAAGATAGGCGACTACACAGTAGTCACATCGAGCGTGAACTATGCAAATACCAGCGCGCTTCTGGTAAAGAGAGGCATGGATATAGTCGGAGGACTGGTGGGCTGTCTGTTCACACTTATCATCATGATATTTGTGGGACCGGCGATATACATAGCATCGCCGGGACCGATATTTTTCTCACAGGAAAGAGTTGGCAGAAACGGCAGAAAATTCAAGATGTACAAATTCCGCAGCATGTATATGGATGCCGAGGAGCGAAAAAAGGAGCTCATGGCACAGAATAAAGTGGGTGACGGAATGATGTTTAAGATGGACTTTGATCCGAGAATCATAGGTAATAAGGTGCTGCCAAACGGAAAGAAGAAAACCGGAATTGGACAGTTCATCAGGAAAACAAGCCTGGATGAATTCCCACAATTCTTCAATATACTAGTAGGTGATATGAGCCTAGTAGGCACAAGACCACCGACAATCGATGAGTGGGAGAAGTATGAACCACATCACAGAGCCAGAATGTCATTCAGACCGGGACTGACCGGACTGTGGCAGGTGAGTGGCAGAAGCAATATCACGGACTTTGAGGAAGTGGTAAAGCTGGATACTAAGTATATTGGGGAATGGAGTGTTAAGGGGGATATTAGTATTCTTTGTAAGACCGTACTAAGCGTTGTGAAAAATGATGGTGCAGTGTGATGTGTAGTAGATATCTATCAGAATATATAGTGGAAGATATCCACAGAGATGATTTATAGAAGAACAAAGCGATAAACGCTGAGGCAGTAAAAAACAATAGAAAGATTGAGGTGTAAAGATTATGTACGATTATCTGGTGGTTGGTTCTGGGTTATACGGAGCCACGTTTGCGCAGCAGGCTAAAGCACACGGTAAATCAGTCCTTGTTATCGACAAGAGGCCGAACGTTGCTGGCAATATCTATACAGAAAAGGTTGAAGGTATCAATTTCCATAAGTATGGCGCGCATATTTTTCACACCAATAATAAGAAAGTCTGGGATTACCTGCAGCAGTTCACTGTTTTCAACCGTTTCACAAACTCTCCGGTAGCAAACTATAAGGGCGAACTATACTCCATGCCTTTTAATATGTATACGTTCAATAAAATGTGGGGCGTTGTGACACCGGAAGAGGCTCAGGCTAAGATTGACGAGCAGCGCAAGGAAATCATAGGCGAGCCGAAGAATCTGGAAGAGCAAGCGATTAGTCTTGTCGGTAGAGACATTTACGAAAAGCTGGTCAAGGGCTACACGGAGAAACAATGGGGGCGTGACTGCAAGGATCTGCCTGCGTTCATTATTAAACGTCTGCCTGTGCGCCTGACATTTGATAACAACTACTTCAACGCTCTTTACCAAGGAATCCCGATTGGTGGATATACACAGATGGTGGAGCACATGCTTGAGGGTATCGAAGTTCGGCTTGGTGTGGACTACCTGGAAAATAAAGATGAACTGGACAAGCTGGCGGAAAGAGTTGTTTATACCGGACCGATTGATGCTTATTTCAATTATTCTCTCGGTTATCTGGAGTACCGTTCCGTTCGCTTTGAAAACGAAATCCTCGACAAGCCGAACTTCCAGGGCAATGCCGCTGTGAACTACACAGATCGAGAAACACCGTGGACACGCATTATCGAGCATAAGTGGTTCGAGTTCGGTAAGGATGAAAACGGGAATGATTTGCCGAAGACCATAATATCCCGTGAGTACAGCTCTGAGTGGAAACCCGGAGATGAACCGTATTATCCGGTCAATGATGCGAAGAATGGGATGCTCTATGCCGACTACAAGAAGCTGGCCGAGGGTGAGAAGAATATTATCTTTGGCGGGCGACTGGGCGAGTACAAGTACTATGACATGGATGCTGTGGTGGCATCGGCGTTGGAGATGAGCGAGAAAGAATTGGCTTAAAGCCTAATACGGATTAAAAGGGGTAGGCGATATGAGCCAAAATAAATCAAACGAATCATATAAACAAAACAAACCATTAGACATAAAAATCATTATAGCGGCGCACAAGAAATATCGTATGCCGCAGGATGATATATACATACCACTACATGTCGGAGCTGAGGGTAAGGAGTCAATTGGCTATCAGGGTGATAATACCGGAGAAAACATATCAAAACTTAATCCTTACTTCTGTGAACTTACCGGAATGTACTGGATGTGGAAGAATCTGAAAGCTGATTATTTGGGATTAGCACATTACAGACGACATTTCTGCTTACGGAAGAAGAAAGCCGAGAACGGTGAAGAAAGTAAGTGGAAATCGGTATTAAACAGCAAAGAAGCGCAGATTCTGTGTAAACAATACGACGTTATCGTTCCTGAAAAGCGCCACTATGTGATTGAAACCTTAGAGTCGCATTACGCACACACTCACTACATAGAACATTTGGAGAAGACAAGGGAAATCATCAGTGAACGATATTCGCAGTATCTTGATAGTTATGACAAGATTCTTAAAAAGAAAAGCGGATATATGTTCAATATGTTCGTGATGAGAGCGGATCTTGTTGACGAGTACTGCTCGTTCCTTTTCGATGTGTTGCATGAACTGGATAAAAGAGTGGATACGAGCAACTACTCCGCATTCCAAGCTCGGTATCCGGGTAGAGTTGGAGAAATCCTGCTTAATGTCTGGCTTGACAAAGAAGTTGGAGAGCAAGGGCTGAAGGTAAAGGAAATCCAGCATATACACATGGAGCCGATTAACTGGTGGAACAAAGGGACTGCATTCCTGAAAGCTAAGTTTTTGGGTAGAAGATATGAGCATGGATTTTGATAGAGGGAAGTTGTAGAAGAGGCGAAAAAGTTTCGGGAAAGGACTTGACAGATGGAAGAAATGAGAAATTGCTCGCTTAGCAAGCAAGCAAGCAAGCGGATAGAATGGCTTGATGCGCTAAAAGGATTCGCGATTATTTCCGTTGTATTGGGGCATACCCTTTTAGGTTATAGCGAGAACAATGCATTTGGAGTATATAACGATTTCTTCTGTACCATAAAGGATTGGATTTATATATGGCATATGCCCTTATTTATTTGTTTGAGCGGATTCTCGTTTTGCGTTGCATATTATCGAAACGACGGAGTGGATGCTAACAGTAAGCTAGCTTCAAATAAAGTGAAGCGGCAGATACTCAATCTACTGTTGTTGTATGTCATCTTTAGTATCGTGTTGTATGGAATGAAAATTCCACTGGCAGCCTTTACAGATAACAAATTAACCGTTGGTGATGCCGTAGTAAATCTTTTGATTCCGAATACACTGATGTGGTATTTATGGGTCCTTGCGATTTATTACATAATCTTGCTGTACTACAAACCACTTATGAGGGTAATTGCAGAGAACCCAAAGGCTGTTTTAGGAATACTTCTGGTTGTTGCGGTTGCCCAAAGACTGAGCGGAAACTGCGTCAATTGGAGACTGTGTTTCGGAAATTTCTTTCATTGTGCATTTTATTTTTGCCTCGGTATGATACTGTACCTTTATAGAGAACAGTACAAGAAGAAGTATAAACCTCAGTGGATGTGGATCGGTACGCTGATTGTGGTCATCCATTTTGTATGTTATATGGCAATAAATACGGAGAATGGTAATAGAGTCGGCGGTATTATTTTTACAGTCCTTAACGAATTCATAGCTGTTCTGGTTATTACGTTGGTGTTCGCAGTAGCGTATCGGTGTGAGCGTGGAGGCAGACTTTTACCGGCTCTTGGCAGAGCATCGCTTGTAATATATATTCTGCATACTTACATAGTGACGGTCATGAAGGTCGTAGCGATTAGGACTGGGGTATGTAAGAGCCTGTTTATGGACATTGTGGTGATTGTATTGAGTGTTATCGTTCCGATAGCCATATGCTATTTTGTGGATTGGATTAGAAGGAAAAACAGGTTGGTGAGAGCTGTATTCGCTCCAGGGAAACATTTAAAGATTTTGGATTAAATTATTGGATGTCATCAGATGAATAAATGAAGACAGGTTTGATATGGAAAAGTTAAGTGAGAGAAGTGCTATGGAAAATAGAATGCCGCTTATAAATATTATTGTACCTATTTACAACGTTGAAAAATATCTCGATAAATGTGTTAGAAGTATATTAAATCAAACATATAAAAATATACGTGTCATCTTAGTGGATGATGGGTCTGCTGACAAATGTCCTGAAATGTGTGAAAGCTACGCGCGCAAAGACGCTCGCATTTTTGTAATTCATAAAAAGAATGGCGGACTGTCTTCTGCAAGAAACAGTGGCTTGGAAGTGTTATTTAGCTCACAATTCAGTGATAAAGGAAAATATGTAGCCTTTATTGATAGTGATGACTATGTGGCAGAAGACTATATAGAATTTTTATATGACATGATTGAAAAAAATCAGGCGGATATAGCACAGTGTGGTCATTATATAGAGTTTTCGGAAAAACGAAGAAACGATAAAAATCGCGAACACAAAACGATAGTTTTAAGCAAGGAAGAGGGCTTGGAGAGCTTATGCTACAATGGGGTTTGGGATGTTACGGCATGGAATAAACTATACAAACTACAAATTCTGGAATATGTTCGCTATCCTGAAGGAAGGTGTTATGAGGATACAGCTACATCTTATTTAATAACAGATAAAGCCAAGAGACTTGTCGTCAACATGGAACCTAAATATTACTATGTACAACGATATAGCTCTATAGCGAACAGTAATAGCTGGAAAGAATACAAAATTCAGTTTATTGAAATTGGCGATCAGTTTGCCGACTGGATAACATTAAATTATCCTCAATATGCAGAGGCTGCAAACATTAAAAGAGTGTTTGTGCGTTTTTCTACGCTATCACAAATGGTTAACAGTAATCACTATGACGATCGTGTAGTAGAAATTCGAAAAACCATTCTGAATTACAAGGATAGTGTTCTCAAAAACCCAAAGGTGAACAATAGAGACAAGATGGGAATGATTGCTCTGTCATGTGGGTGGAATTTTTATCGAATTTTGTGGAAGACATATTACAAATTTGTTCGTAGGAGATAAAATTACATTAAGATTGAAATTAAATTTACAGAAAGTATTAGTGTTTTATGAAGGAGTAATAGGATGGGTATGAGTATTGCTGTATGTGTAGCAACACCGTTCCAAGCATTAAATGCAATTAATTTGGTGTGTAATTCGCTGACAAAAAACGATAGAAAAGTGCTGTTCTATCGAGACTATTCTGCAGAGTCGCACAGTATTCTACTCGGTATCAAAAAATACCATATATTTGATTGCATTTACGAATATGATTTGGAGAGAAAAGATAATATATTTAAATATATTATAAATGATGTTGTGCAAGCTGTGAATCCATTAATGTTCGTTAAATGGATAACAAAAGCGCATGTTGATTTACACAAAGAGTCTTTTGATAAAATCACCATAACATCTGGGACAGAATTGGAAGTAGCGTTAGCTCGGATATATCCAACTGCAAGTATTATTGCTTATGATGATGGTTTGGGTAGTTATGTGGGTGATATAGTTCATGACCATAAGTTGAATATTATCTGGAAACTTCTAGGTAGAAGGACAGATAGTATCTGGCCGGAGTGTTTGTATGTTAACAATGTTGAATTTTGCGATAGCAAATTATCAAAAAATAAAAAGAAACTTTTGGCCTTGGAAAATACTAAAGATAATTATAGTTCTATGGTTTATGATATATTTGGTGTATCGAACAGTAGCGTATATGATTCGCGGCATCTAGTCTATTTATCTCAACCTCTTGGAGAACTTGGGGCAAATATGGATAGATACGAAGACTTGATTGAGAATGCATTGAATGAATTTAAAGAGTTTGGAATATACAGAAAGCATCCCCGTGATTCTCGTAAAACGATGTTAGAATTTATACAAGATGATTCCAATTGCATTTGGGAACTTATATGCGGAGATAGAGTAGATAATAATAGTGTTTTGATAGCATGCTGTTCAACCACCCAGATAATGCCTAAAATACTTTACAACAAGGAACCGTGGATAATTTTTACATATAAAATTTATGGAATAGATAAGACAGAATTTTATAAAACCAGATTTTATCCAGTAATAACAAGACTAAGATCTTGCTATACAAACAAATACAGAATTGTGGAGCCAGCCTCGATTGAAGAATTGGTTAAAGATATCAGGGAGATTTTAGAAAAAGAAAGACTTATATAAGGATTTGATAGAATGAGAAAAATTGTAGTTAGAAAAAGAGATTTTTTGATAAATATTGTTTTTGGATTAGTATTTCTTATATGCTCTCTTGCCTGCAAGCTAAAATTAACTTCATATATTGCAGTGTTTTTCTTTATAGCCTATATGATATACACAATAGTCAATAGAAAAGAAGTATTTATTAAGTATTTGGCTTTTATTTTTATGGCAGTTGCCGCTATTTTTGGTACTGTTATTATTGAACTTGGAAATCATGTTTATTTGAAGGAATTGCAAACAAGCGGGGAATTTGTTGGTTCCTTGCCCTTGTTGGTTTTTTCTTATTGGCTACTTATTTGCATTTTTATGACTTCGGAAGGAACATATAGAGTTGAAATCAACACTGCTCGCATGACGGGGATTGCACAGTCAGCCAAGACAATTAACAGAATTTCATTTGTTGTATTTGTACTATTTGGAATTCTATTTGCCACAGTTGCTGCGCACCCAGCTTTTCTACTTGAAGTTGACAGGTTCACTTATGCCTCACAGTTCCAAAACAGTAGACTTATAGAGACTCTCGTTTATATAGCACCACTTTTACTTATTTTCCCTATTCTTTCTTTGATATACGGGAATAAAGTTCTGGGAGGAGCGGCCATACTGCTTTATGTTTTGTATTGCCTGTGGGTAGGAAATAAGTTTGGACCGTTTTTTACTCTTATTTGTGTATTCCTTCTTGTCTACTATCGAAGAATATTAGATATGGATAAGAGAAAGCTGAAAAGAATCATTCAAATTATTGTGATTGTTTTTACCCTTGTTTTAGTGTTTGCTATATATTTTTCAACATCTATCAGTGGTTATAGCGCGTCTGGCTATATTCAACAAAGAAGTGCACAACAAGGTCAATTATGGTGGAAAACATTTGATCTTTGTGAATCTCCGCATCCAGAAGATTTCATTGATGAAATAAATGCTATTGGCAATGGAAAAAATTCTATTAGCGATAATGTCGGCTCGAATAATGGCGTGTATCGGATTATGTACATGTGTGCACCCAAGTCCCTTATAGATTTTAAACTTTCCACTGGATCTAGATATACGGAGGCGGGGTTTGCAATAGTTTATTATTATTTTGGGTACATTGGTTTGATTGCTTTTGTTATTCTATGTGGCATTTGGTTTTCAGCAACACTAAATTGTTTTATTAAAAACTTGAATAAGGGCGATTATATAAAAGCACTTATTATGCTTAGATTTTTTATACTTGAACGGGCGTTTATTTCTATGTTTGAATTCAAAGATTTTTTAGATATTGTTACTCTGGCATCTCTTATTTATCTTTTAGTTATGAGAAACAGAAAGATATCAATTAGTAAGAATAATGGAATTAAAATTGTCAAAATATAAAGTGTGCCAAGAATTATGTGGCCATAATAAATCGAGAGGAGTACTTGATGAAAGCAAAATCAGTTAATAAAATAACTTTATATAATATATTGAGCACAGTACTCTTACAAGGAATCTCATTGTTTACAGCACCATATTTTTCACGTGTCCTTGGAAATTCTAACTACGGAGTTGTGTCGATTTACACCACGTGGGCCACATTATTATCGACTGTTTTTGGGCTTCAGACACAAAGTACCATAGCCGTTTCGAAGAACGAGTTTCAGGGCAAAGAGAATATTAGATATCAGTCCAGTGTTCTCTTCTTATCCGTTTTGTCCTATGCAGCGTTTTCAGCAGTAATGGTATGCTGCACCCCAGTTTTTGCTAAGTGGTTTGGAATGAGCAACGGGATGTACTTTGCAGTTATTCTGCAGAGCTTTGGTATGTTTTGTTCTCAATTCCTAAATATGAAGTTCACTTATGAGTTCAAGGCGGATAAGAATCTTATTCTTTCTGTATTCATATCATTGACATCAGTCATTATTGCTCTGGTCATGATACAGATTTTGCCTTCCGATATCAACTACTGGGGCAAGATTACCGGAACTTTGGTTGTTTATGCCCTGGTTAGTGTTGTGGCTTGTATTTATATCTTTTCAAAGGGCAAAACCTTCTATGTTAAGGAATTCTGGATGTACTGTCTGCCTTTATCGATACCTATTATATTCCATAGTTTGTCGGGACTTGTTTTGAATCAGAGTGATCGAATCATGCTTCAAAATATGGAAAATAATAGTACTGTAGGTATTTATAGTCTTGCATTTAGTTTTGCCAATGTCCTGTCTGTTATATGGAACGCTCTTAACAATAGCTGGGTTCCGTATTATTACAAATATACGAGAGAAAATGACTTTGAAAGTATTAAGATACATTCAAGAAACTACGCGGAGTTGTTCACAGTGTTGGCATCCGGTTTCATCCTTTTGACACCGGAAGTATTTCATATATTTGCAGACGAGACATATTGGTCAGGAACGAACCTTATACCGCTTTTTGCAATTGGATTTTACTTTGTTTTTTTGTACAGCTTTCCTGTTAATTATGAATTTTACAATAAAAACACAAAAGTAATCGCTATTGGAACGGCTTGCGCAGCCTTGATGAATATTGTATTGAATTATTTCTTCATTCTTAAGATGAGTATGACTGGAGCTGCTATAGCGACAGCTGTTTCGCATTCATTCCAGTTTATATTTCATCATATTTGCGCTAAGAGACTAATAAAGAAAGGGGATTACCCTTACAGCGTTAAATTTTACTGCTGTTGTGTCATCTCTTTCTGCTGCGTGTTTTCTTTTTGTATGATAGCGGGCAATTCGCTTACTTTGCTTAGATGGGGATTTGGAGGTGCGTTGGGTATTTTTGAACTGTATCGTATATATAAACGTAGGTCGATTTTCTAAAGGTATGAGCTGAAATGAACGTTAGATAAATAATATGAAAAGCGTCGTTACACAGCTAATATTATGAGTTTTGGAGGTAGCTGCATAAAAAAGAAAGTAATATATTTCCAGAGCCTTGCCGAACCTCTAGTAGACTAGGGGGTGGGCAGGGTTCTGGATAAGAAACCCGTAAATGATGGAGTTTGATACAGAACTACATCCGCAACGAGACCAAGCGGAGTAAATAGCGGTATTGCGTCTACTGATCTAATCAGTACCGTTATTAACGAAGTCAGGTTGGTAACTAATCAAACAAAAAACAAGAGCTGTAGCTGGCATCGGTTTTTACCGTGGGGCATGCCCCCGTTTTGGAGCTTGGCTGGCACTCGGTGTATGAATAGATGCTTTTAAAACTATACCCAATTTTAAGCTATTCGGTACTTGATACTACGATATTCATCACCATCGGCTCTGTTTTAGAGGTAAATAAAATACGTCAAAGCCTGTAAAATCAATAGATTAAGGCTTGACAGAATAGGAAGGTTAAATATGAAAATTTTGGCTGTAATTCCTGCCCGTGCTGGGTCTAAAGGAATACCGAATAAGAACATTCGCATTATTGGTGGGCATCCGCTTATTTATTATGCTATCCGTAATGCATTAGACTCGGAGCTTGTGTCCGATGTGATTATTTCCACGGATTCGTCTGAGGTTAAGATCATTGCAGAACAGATGGGTGCGTCCGTCAAATGGCGTAATTCTGAGCTTTGTGGTGATGCTGTTACGCTGGATGCGGTTGTCGCGGATGCTATTCCTGCCGGCGAGTGGGACTACGTAGTGACGATGCAGCCCACTTCACCAACGCTGCGTGTAGGAACTCTCGATGCTGCTATTAAGTATGCGATAGACAACGATTTGGATACCTTGATTTCGGCAATCAATGCGCCACATCTATCTTGGGGTGTCAAAGATGGTGTAAAAGTGCCAAATTACACGGAGAGACTGAACCGTCAGTATCTTCCTCCATGCTATATGGAAACAGGAGCTTTTGTGGTTTCGCGTGCTTCAGTAGTTACGCCGAAGACTCGAATCGGAAAGAAAGTTGATGTCTACGAGGTTCCAGAAGATGAGTCGCAGGATGTTGACACATTCGAGGATCTCCGCAGTGTCGCTGCTACTCTCGACAGACAGCGCGTTGCCATTTATGTAAACGGGAACAATAAACGTGGAATTGGTCACATTTATAGAGCCCTTGAACTAGCTGATGAGTTCTATGTGAAACCGGATATCTATTACGATTCCAACCAGACCGATCCAAAGGTTTTTGGAAAGACTACTCATAATTTGATTTCTGTCAACGGTATCGCTGAACTCTTTGATAGATGCAAGGAGAATAACTACACCGTATTCATCAACGACATTCTGACCACATCTATCGATTACATGATTGGCTTGCGTTCCGTTCTCCCAAATGCTAAGATTGTGAACTTTGAGGATGACGGCGAAGGAATTTTGAAGGCTGATCTTGTTTTTAATGCTTTGTTTAAGGAGAACGAGTTGCCGCAGGTACATGCCGGAGAGAAGTATTATATTAGCGGAAAAACCTTTATGTTCTACAACCCGATAGAGATTAAGGATAAAGTTGAGAGAGTGTTCATCTCTTTTGGAGGTGCTGATCCGCAGAATTATTCTGACAGGCTGTTGGCGATGATCTCCAAGGCTGAATACAGTCAGTGCCATTTTATTGTCGTGCTTGGACGTGCAAAGTATAATGTGGAAGCTCTGATGGACTACAATAAGTACTCCAATATTGAAGTACTCTATGATGTGTCGAATATGCCGGAGTTAATGACAAGCTGCGATGTCGGTATCACATCCCGCGGTAGAACGGGTTATGAACTTGCTATTCTAGGTATTCCATCGATTTCGATGGCACAGAATGCCAGAGAAGAGAAACATGGATTTGTCTGCAACGAAAACGGCTTTACATATATTGGTCTGAACCCTGCAGATGAAGTTATCGAGGCAAATTTGAAGATGTATCTCCAGATGACGAAGGAGACACGCCAGAAATACCAGACAATGCTTTTGAGCCATGATTTACGCGGCGGACGTAAGCGCGTCATGAGTTTGATTAACAGTTTGTAATCAAATGCCATTGGCAATGGAGAACGTAATCCGATGGCGTTGATAATAAACAGAGAAACCGTATAGTATCTTCGCAATAAGCAAAAGATACTTTTGTGAAATATACAGTAAAAGGAGAAATTTAAAATGAACAAACCGTATTTAATCGCTGAGATGGGTGTCAATTTCTATGACACAGCAAAAGTCATGGGGATTTCCCCGTTGGACGCTGCAAAGCTTTATATTGATAAGGCTGCAGAGGCAGGAATTGACTGCGCTAAATTTCAGTCCTACAAGGCAGGAACTATCGTTTCTAAGAACTCACCGGCTTATTGGGACACTACAAAAGAGCCGACCAAGACTCAGTATGAACTTTTCCTGAAACATGACAGCTTTGGCGAGGCCGAGTATAGAGAACTGTGTAATTACACACATGCAAAGGGAATGGATTTTACATCCACACCTTTTGATTATGCATCTGCTGATTATCTGGAAGATATGGTGGACTTTTATAAGATTTCCTCATCTGACCTTTCCAATATTCCTTTCATCCGTCATATTGGTGCTAAGGGCAAGCCGGTTTATATGTCTGTTGGTGCTGCGTATCTTTCGGAAGTTGACGTAGCTATTAGGGCATTGAAAGAGTCTGGGTGTAAAGATATTGTTATTTTCCATTGTGTTCTTTCGTATCCGACTGCGCCTGAGAATGCAAATCTTCGCGTTATTGAAACGCTGAAGAAAGACTTCCCGGACGTTCGTGTAGGATTCTCTGACCATGTTGCACCTGATGATACGATGATGACTCTGGCAACTGCATATCTCTTGGGCGCTGAAGTTATTGAAAAACACTTCACTCTGGATAAGACTCTGCCGGGCAATGATCATTATCATGCTGGCAATCCGGAAGACTTTAAGAAGGCAATCGCAAACTTCAAGTGGATTGATAGAGTTCTTGGCTCGCCTGAGAAGACCGTTCTTGATTGCGAGATTGTCCCGAGAAGAGAAGCAAGACGTTCTCTTGTTCTGACAAGGGATATGAAGGCAGGAGAGGTTATTGCAAAAGAGGATTTGATGCCGAAGCGTCCTGGTACCGGTATTTCTCCAGAGTACGCAGATATTGTTGTTGGACGCAAGGTTGTCAGAGACTTGGATGAGGATACTATCCTTACCTGGGATATGATTTAAGGACGGATTTATAAGCTGCATTCCATAACATTGCACATGGCAGGATGATTATTTAAGGGGGAAACTTCAGGATGGAATATCAAAAGAAAAGAAAGCGAAATTCAAATATAGAGTTTTTGAGATTATTATGTATGTTCGTTATTGTGCTTCATCATTCGAACCTGTATTCTGGGGCGTTGACGGAGAGCTTTAGCGTTAATTCATTATGGAGCTATTTGTTTGCAATCGGTGGAAAACTCGGAGCGAATTGTTTTTTTGCCATATCAGCATACTATTTGCTTGATAAGAAGTTTTCACTAAAAAGCGTATTGAATCTCCACAACTCAATATGGGTGTATTCCATCCTGTTTTTCGCTCTTAATTTAATTATAAGTTTCCGTCCCTTTACTTTTCGGGATATACCGGAAACGATTCTGCCGGTGATATATAATTCGTACTGGTTTTGCTCGACATATATTGCTTTGTTATTCCTTGCACCTTTTTTGAATATTATCATAGAGCGTATCGGAAAACAGAAACATGCATTAAGTCTGGCAATAATCGGTGGGGGGGGTACTGATACCCGCAACTTTATTGCCTGGAAGTGTTGCATTTAAGGATAATAGCCATATTGGTTCAGTTCTTGTTATTTATTTCCTTGTGGCCTATTTGAAGAAGTATATTGAGACTCCAAATAAGCGGAGGTGTGTGGCAATATTCTTGGTGAGCAGCTTCATAATGTGGAGCAGTGGAGTTGCACTGAATTTAATCGGTACGAAACTTGGCAAGGCTTCTATTATAGAGAACTCTACATTTTGGATGACCGGTGAAAGTGTTTTCATGATTTTGGCAGGCGTTTCATTATTCTGGATTTTTCTTCTGCTGCCGGAGAGAGAGAGTAGTATAATCAACAGAATATCACGCGGCACAATAGATGTTTATCTTATTCACATGAATCATTTTGTCTATATGTGGCTGTGGAGTGAATGTTTCCATATAATTAGGCATTTGGCTGATTGGTGGTATCCGCTATATGTTATAGGGTGTTCCACCGTTGTGTTGGGTGTTGGATTGCTATGTGGAAATCTACGGGTATTTGTTGAGAAGAAATTCTTTAATAAGCAGCAAAGTAAACTGCAAAGATGTGTGGACAAGATAGATGGAATTATGAATTCTGATTAAGAATATCGAAAATGAACAGAGGTGTTTAACATATGTGTGGAATAGTCGGTTTTATTGGCAATAGGTCAGCGGCTCCCATCCTTTTAGATGGACTCGCAAAGCTTGAATATCGTGGTTAGAATTTAATGGGGGGGTGACCACATTGGTGTCAGTCACTGTGAACACATTAATTCTGGGCTGGTATACTTCAGGAAGGTTATTTTGTTTATTCATTGGCGGTTCTTATGGCACTTATGGTTGTTGCAATAACAATCTATACCCTGCGCAATAAGGAAAGATATACAATATAGTAAATGGACAGGTGAAGTAGCTTATCAGGGGAAAATAAATAGAATCGCATGTAAATCGTATTTTTTCGGTTTACATGCGATTTTTTTAATGATATAATAATAGTAAATTATTACTATTGATAAATGAAGTACGTTAAGAGTGTTTAAGAAAGGAATATCAGATGAATAGAAAGAGATTAATTGTACTGATAGCCGCAGTGACAGTGGTTACAGCATCAAGAATAGAAACAGTATGGGCGGACAACACTACCACATCGGAAGCTGCTAATGGATATATTGAGAGTGAGCTGGACAATAATACCCCGCTATATGAGCCTTATGAGAGTCTGTATATGTCAGTACCTACAGCATATCCGGAGAATGGGATAGCTGATATAAGGGCAGACTATCCAGCAAATCGCGATCAAAATCCATATGGTACGTGCTGGGCATTTTCATCAACAGGACTTGCTGAGTTTGATATGATTAATGATGGTTTGGCAGACAAGGATACTGTTGATTTCAGTGAGGCACAGCTGGTGTACTTTGCATACAATTTTGTTACAGATCCCCTGGGTGGAACAGAAGGGGACAAGGCAAAGTATAATAATAATCTTGCTTCTACCATATATCAGAACAGAGGTGGTAATTTTGAGTATGCATTGCGTCGCTATAGCCAGTGGATTGGTCTGGTGAACGAATCAGATGTGCCGTATTCGATTTTCAAGAATGATACAAATGCTTCAATAGATAGTAAATATGCATATGGGTATGACCGCGCACATCTGCAGAATGCTTATGAGATAAATATAAAACAACAGCCACAGCAGGTGAAAGAGATGATAAGGGAGCATGGCGCAGTCGGGGCTATGTACTACGACAGGGATGCCGGATGGGGTTTTTATGGAGATGACGCATATACTTATTATGATGCTGACAGAGTTGGTGGTGGACATGCTGTCATGATAGTTGGTTGGGATGATAACTTCTCCAAAGATAATTTCAGGGAGACAAACAGACCGGCAAACAATGGTGCATGGCTTGTGAGAAATAGCTGGGGAGACTATAAGGATTATTTCTGGATGTCATACGATACAGTGTCTCTTGCTGATACAGCGTGGGTCTTTGATGTGACAGGCTCTGACAACTATGATAATAATTATCAGCTGGATGGCGGTATAAATACTTATAAAGTCTCTAATTACACGACAATGGCCAATGTATTTACAGTAGGAGAAAAGGAAGGCGTGACGTATGAAAAGCTTAAGGCTGTTTCGCTTTCTATGACAAGGGAATCTAATGTTGGTTATAAAATACAGGTATATACAGATTTGATGAACTTAAAGGATCCAACAAGCGGTACCTTGCAGGAGTCTGCTACAACAGAAGGAACGAGTGCATTTGCAGGTTTCTATACCATACCACTCAATGAGACCGTCAATTTAAAGCCGGGCAGCTCATTTTCAGTGGTTGTCACACTCGATAAGGCAGCTTTGGATCATGAATCAGCATATAAGGAGGCGAGAGGGGATACCGTAATATGGGACTGTGAGGTAAACAGGGAGAACTCCAGAAGTTTTTATAAATATGGAACAAAATTCTATAATATTACATATCCGAATGGTGATGATGGGAATTTATGTATCAAGGCATTTACAACAAACTGTACGGATGTGATTGATACACCGGATGTGCCTGACACTCCAGATATTCCGGATACGCCGGATGTACCGAACACCCCAGATGTACCGAACACCCCAGATGTACCGAACACCCCGGACAAGATATCCCCAGTTGGAAAAGAAAAAACAGGTGTATTACAAGGAACAGATGGTGCATGGTACTATTTCAAGGATGGAGAGATAGATACTAAATGCAATGATGTTCTTGAAAATAGTAATGGCTGGTGGGTAATCCGCAATGGCAAAGTTGATTTTAATTATAATGGAATTGCCTCAAATGCAAATGGAGACTGGTACTGTCAGAATGGCAAGGTAAACTTTAATGCTTATGACGTATTAAATACACCACAGGGCTGGTATTATTTCAGAGGTGGAAAGGTACAGAAGGGTCAGGAGACCGTGCAGCAGAACAGTAATGGCTGGTGGTATATCGGGACAGATGGTAAGGTTGATTTTAATAAGAACACTGTAGCACCAAACTCAAATGGCTGGTGGGTAATCCGCAATGGCAAAGTTGATTTTAATTATAATGGAATTGCCTCAAATGCAAATGGAGACTGGTACTGTCAGAATGGCAAGGTAAACTTTAATGCTTATGACGTATTAAATACACCACAGGGCTGGTATTATTTCAGAGGTGGAAAGGTACAGAAGGGTCAGGAGACCGTGCAGCAGAACAGTAATGGCTGGTGGTATATCGGGACAGATGGTAAGGTTGATTTTAATAAGAACACTGTAGCACCAAACTCAAATGGCTGGTGGGTAATCCGCAATGGCAAAGTTGATTTTAATTATAATGGAATTGCCTCAAATGCAAATGGAGACTGGTACTGTCAGAATGGCAAGGTAAACTTTAATGCTTATGACGTATTAAATACACCACAGGGCTGGTATTATTTCAGAGATGGAAAAGTACAGACGGGTCAGGAGACCGTGCAGCAGAACAGTAATGGCTGGTGGTACATCGGGACTGATGGTAAGGTCGATTTTAATAAGAACACTGTAGCACCAAACTCAAATGGCTGGTGGGTAATCCGTAATGGAAAAGTTGATTTTAATTATAATGGAATTGCCTCAAATGCAAATGGAAGCTGGTATTGTAAATGCGGAAAAGTGGATTTTGGCTATAGCGGAAAGTATAAGGATTCCACAGGAAAAACTTACAGTATAGTAAACGGCCAGGTTATATAATATTAAAATTTTGTATGGAAAAAAGTACTATAATGAATACATATGTGTTTGACAATCAGCGGTATGTCCTTATCTCCTTAGAAATGCCGTCATAGACAAGCAAAATCAAGCACGGTCTATTGATATTACATATATTCCGATCAAACACGGCTTTTTATATCTGACAGCTGTTATCGACTGGCACAGCCGCTGTATTGTCGGCTGGGAAGTTGATGATACGCTTGATATCAGAATGGTCATCAATGCTTTGAAAAAAGCATTAAAAAATAGAAAGGGTCAGGTACTGTTAACAAGTTGTCAACGGGCATCACTTGTGAGAAAGATTGAATTGAGAAATTTTGTTTTATATAGGCTATATAGTATTTAAAATGTTTTTACGTTTGGACAAAAGAAGGAGGATTATGAGATGAAGTGGGTGGTTCTTTCTGATCTGCATATGGATTTTAAAAACTGTACAACTAAAACCGCACGAAGAGAATTGCTTAAAGTTTTAAAAAAAGAAAATGAGGAAGAAGATATTTCATTTATTTTGATTACTGGAGATTGCCTGCATAGGAATCATGGGGATGTGGAGAAAAGTAGAGCATTCATACAGGAAATAGGTAAGTCATGTGGTATAGAAAAGGACAGGATTATAATCTGCCCTGGAAATCATGACATTGATAGAGATAATGCAATAAGAAATGCAGCAATTAAAAATTATCGTGAACATGGTGTATTGCCGGAAGTGGAAAATTGTTTGGCGGGTTATGTGAATTTCCGTGAATTATATAGTTTGGTTTATAGTGAGAGATATAAACCATTCTTTTTTAAAGATGTGGATGATTTTAGAGTCATTGAGATTGATTCTTGTCTATTGTCTAAGGATGATAAAGATTATGGTAATCTTATTGTCGGATTTTCTGAATTGGCGGATCTTAGTGACCAGATACCCAAGGATGAAAAGATTAATATTGTCATGATGCATCATGGAGTTGAGTGGCTTCAGGCAGATGATGGGAGACGTTTTCAACATTGGCTTGTGCAGAACAATGTGAAAATGGTATTTTGTGGGCATAATCATGCGCCTGGTATGAATATACTGACAGAAGCAATAAGCGAGAATAGGCTACCCATGGAGGGAATTCCACAGTTTACCTGCGGATGCGCCCTTGCCGACAGCTATTCTAATCCTGTATTTATGGTGGGGAAATATATGAAGGATGGTCCGTTGAAAATTGAATTGTACGAATACCGAAATAATTCAAAATGGGAAAAGGCATCTGGATTGTTACGAAGTTTTCCGAATGGAAGTTATCAGGCGAGTACATTGGATGGAATGATTCGTAATTCTTATGATATCCCTAAAATTTATAATACGATTTATGATATGGGAAATGATGTTGAGAAAGAGATTAAAACAAGCAGTAGGCTGGATTTTTTTGGATTACGAGGGGGTACATTTTTAAGACAAAATTCTAAAATTGCGGATGCCTTATATGAAAAAGCAGGACGGATTGCTTGCAGATTGCTGGTTTCAGACCCTTATAGCCCCAATATCGAAAAACGTTTGCGTAGTGTACCGGAATTTTCTTCACAGTTAAAATTAGAAGCACAATGGAAAATAAATTATCAGGATATAAAAAAGTTAAGAGACAATTTCCCTACTATACCGTCATGGAGTCTCCGGTTCCATGAACAACCGCTGCTATTTCGATTCATTATAACAGATCATTACGTTTATTTTGGGTATTATAAAAGAGAACGAAGTTCTTTGTCTCCCATGTATTGTTACACGAATAAATCTGCCCTGTATAGGAGTCTCAGGGATTACTTTGATTCTGCATGGGAGAATTCAAGCACAAACTTTTCTCCTGTTGTGCCAGATCGCTGTAGTTTTGTTTTGGACAGATTTACGTTGAAACCGTCACTGGTAATCAATCTTGCCTCCCGATGTAATATGAATTGTCGATATTGTCCGGATGGTGGTGAAAATTTAAAAGAGTGCGAGGAATTATGTGATATTACTCAGATTAAGTATTTACTGACCTCCTATGCAGATTATTATAGGAAAAATAGGTGGACAGAAAAGAAAGTAGTACGGATTACCGGAGGCGAACCCTTATTGTATTCGGATAGGTTATTGGAAACATTGCAGTGTGCAAAATTAGAAGGTTATGAAAAAATAGTTTTGTGCACAAATGGGCTTTTGCTAAAAGAATGCTATGAAATAGCTCCGGAAGTATGGGAATCTATTAAAAATATTCTTTTATTAAAAATCAGTTTGGATACTATGAATGCGGCAACATTTAAAGAAATGACAGGAACCGATGAACTGCAAAGAGTATTGGATAGCATAGCGTTCGCTAAAAATAAGGGTTTTAAAGTTGAATTGAATTTTGTCGCAACAAAGCAGAATGTGAAAGAGATTGAGATAATTTATGATTATGTTCACCGTATGAAACTCGTTGGACTCAAGGTTCTCACGATAAATGACTTTGGCGGAAGAGTTTCTGTAGATGATGTTGAAACGGAATTAAATGAATTGATTGAGAGCATGCGGAAAAAAAATTATGCAGAAACCGGTCTTTATGTGCATAATAATAAAGGGATTCATATGAAACGATTTATTCATGATGGCTGCACTTTAACGATTGTAGATCACATGAACAAAGAGAATTCGGTTACTCCAAGGCGAACGTACAGCGAAGCATGCCAACTTTGTGAATATTATCCGGATTCATATAAAGTTCACTCTGGAATAAATAAACCCTGTGCGACAGGAATTATGAGTCTGACTATGAGGGCTGATGGATTATTGAGTTTCTGTAGAATGAGGAATGACAGTGAGACAAACTTGAAAGATAAGACTTTAGAAGAAGTAAAAGAAATGGTAAAAATGCAACTGGCGCAGTTTGAAAATTGTTATCATTACGAAATTGGAGAGAAAAAATGAAAAAGTACAAAACAGGATTTGTAGCGGGTTTTTTTGATATTCTTCACGAAGGACATATCAAGATTTTGGAGTTGGCGAAGTCTCAGTGCGAGCAACTAATCGTTGCAGTTGGAACAGATGAGTTTATGAGAGAACGTAAAGGGAGAGAGTCTGTTTTAAGTTATTCCGAAAGGATTCGAATTGTAAGTGCCATTAGATATGTTGACAAAGTTGTTGAAGAAACAGATTTGGATAAAGTTGCTGCTTACTATAAATATAAGTTTGATGTAATGTTTGTGGGAGATGATCATCAGCAGGAAGCCATTTATATTAGGGATGCGGCACGATTAAAAAAGGAGTATGGGGTTGATACAATTTATATTAAGAGAAGTAACGTTTCGTCTACGGAAATAAGAAAGCGTATTTACAATATGCGTGTTGAGGAGTGAAGAGTAGGAAGGGTCAGGCACCAATGTGGTCAAAATAGCGTCAACTTAAGCAAAAATAAGGCATAATCATGGCGCACATAATTTGATATTTAACAGGGAAATTTATCAGAAACTATATCGAAATTTTTATTTTAAAAAAAACGCACTTTTCCAGAGACTTTTAATTAGTGTCTGCTGATTAATGAAAAAACCAGCTTGAAGCCATTGATTTTACTGCATTTTTTACTCAAAAATGATATAATAAAGTGCACGGTTTTATAAGTAATCAAATCTTTTTACGTGCAGTTTTCTATAGAAAAGTACCCTTACAGGAGTGAAAAATCAATGTATAAATGTACTGATAATACATTAAAGAGACTACTGATTTTTAAAAGGCTAAAAAGTTTTTGATTGAATTCATGAGAAAACTCAATCTTAATATCGAAGAAGATTTGCTTTTAGTTCCAGAAAATCATGATGGATCGTGGCCTGTATGTGAACACAAAGTTGGAAATATTGCAGCATTAAAGGAAAATCCCATACTTATTAATAAAATGGAATGAACTGTTAAATCAATTTGCATCATATGAACAGTTTGTGAAAGAATTAATACCAGGATATCTATGCGAACATCCTGCAATAGTTCATTCGCGTACATGGAATAATAAGATTAGGCTTATGGGATAAATGTTTGAGAGTTAGAGAAGCTTCAAATACATGAGAATATAAAATAAAAGATATAAACTGTTAATATAAATAAGTCTTTGGTTTGAAATTTTTCTGTAAATTCTGAGCGTTTATGATGTTTGATGTGGCTTAACAGCAGATTTCTGCGGTTAAGCCAATGTTTAGATATTGTGTCAAATAGTGATTTGAAAATAAAAATGTAAATTATAGCAAAGCATGGAGAAAAACTTTATTTTTGCAAAACAATTGTTAGTAAGGGATGGGATGGAAAAGCACAAGGGTGCTTTTGGGATTGGGAAAAATCAATTTTTAATAATGACTATTGAGCGAATTTATAACGTCACATCTAGTTGACTAGAATAGAAAATGTGGGTATTCTCTTTTTTAAAGAAGAGATAAATATAAATACAGGATTACTTAAGTTAATAAGAGGAGAGAACAAAATGATACAATGTGTTTCATATGATGAAGTAAGCAATGAAATAATTCAAATGATGAGGCGAAAGACAATAATACCTGTAATCGGGTCTGGGTTTACAAGGGATTGTATTGCACGTTCTGGTAAGGTTCCGTCAGGAGAAGATTATTACAATTACATGATTGCGCAAATTGTAGATCAAAATCCTGACGAGATGAAAGTAAAAGAATTAAATAATGAAAGTTTTTCATCTATATCGTCTATCTATCACAAAATGGTTCAGGCAGAAAAGCAACAGTCATATCTATTAAATAAGTTTACAAATGTAAAATTAGAAAATGTAAAAAAGAATTTTTTAAAAATAGATTGGCCCTATATTTATACTTTGAATATTGATGATGCTATAGAAAATAATAGTGAGTTTAAAACGGTGTTATATGCCAATAGAGACATTAGAAATTCAATTTTTGAACAGGAGAAGTGTGTAATTAAACTCCATGGGGATATAAAAGATATTTTGAAATATGAGGATTCAAATTGTGAAATATTTGATCAAAAGCAATATGTTGTTAGTATAAAAAAGAACGTGTCTTTGTTAAAAAAACTTACACATGATTATGAATATTTAAATTTATTATATATCGGTTGTAGTTTGTCAGACGAAATTGATTTGTTGTTTTCAACGTCTATGGCAAACGACAATAATAATAATAGATATTATTGCTCAACTCAGATACCAACTTTATTGCAGAAAACAAAATTAGAAGCATTTGGAATTACACATTGTATAGTTTTCGAATCCTATGATGATATATATGAAAAAATGACAGATGCATTTCATCAGTCATTATGTATTACGCCAGACGAGTTAGAACAATTTAGTACATATGAATTCAAAACTTTGGGGACGGGTTTCGAACTGAATTGTCCTTACTTGTTTCAAGGAAAAAGTATTTTAAATAATTCAAAGATTGCAATTTATCCAAGCTTTTTTGTGTCTAGAAGTGTTACTGATAAAATTGTTGAAAATATAAATAGTAAAGGAACTCAAATTGTAGTAGGACGAGGGTGTAGCGGTAAGACATATGTGTCTTACGATATAATTAGAAGAGTTAGAGATCGTGAAGTGTATGCATTTAGATCAAAAGATAGAATAAACAATGAAACTTTAACGCTTTTGCTTAATAAAGAAAACTGTCTTACTATTTTTGACAGTAAAGTACTTTCGATAAAGCAAATAGAAGAAATTATATTAACAACTAGTGAACGCGTAGTTAAAAGCAATAGTATTATAATTATTGAGAATAAAAGTAATAGAGATTTGTCTGGACTTTTAGTTTTAATGAAGATGAACGAACATCTAGAAGATGATGAAATACCACAATTAGAAATTAGTAATCGTTTTTCAAAACCGAAAACAGACGAAATTAATAATTATTTGGTGACTTCATCATTGGGAGTTTTTTCTGAAAACAAATCTATTGCTGACAATATAATTAATGCAAGTAATTTATTGATTCAAAAGAATAAATTTAGTCAGATTTCGCCATTAACGGATAATGTACGTCAGGTATCTAGTTTAATTGTATTGGCAACACTTGGAAAAGTGTATGCTTCGGATGCGATTAATCTTGATCTTGTTGAGGAATTTGAAATGCAATGCAAAAAGGCCATGCCGTTAATTGAGAAAGAAAGCACATGGGTATTTGAGATGAGTGCTGCAAATAATTCTCCATTGAAGTATGTAGTAAATGCAGAGTATTGGTTATTTAATCAATTAGATATTCTGGCAAAAAGTAGAAAAGGTCGAGAAAAAATTATTGAAGCATATCGGTATATTATCGGAAAATTAATTGAAATAAATGGAAAACCTGATTTGATGAAAGGAGAAAAGTACGCACCATATAAGGATTACATCTTATTTGATAATATTTTCCAAATATTTAGATCTCAAGGAACAAAAATAATAAGAGATATATATCAAAGTTTAAATGATATTTTAGCGACAGATCCAAATTATTTACATCAGAGGGCTAAATGCTATATTAGATCTGCGTATAAATCAACTGAGGAAAAAGACAAGGAAAAATGGCTTGAGATGGCATATAGAGATGCAAGTATTTCTAATAGCTCATTTGAAAAAAGATATGAGAGCCATGAGAATGAGAAAATAATGATTTCTGCTGCACATTCATTATATACTGCAGCATTAGCATTATGTCATATTGCAAAATTGAGAAATTATAGAGATATTTCTATTAATGCAAATGCGGTTAAGTGTTTGTATAAAGCAATTTCTTCTCCATTTAACTCAATTGAATTTGTGAATAATGACGCAACATATAATTATAATAATGTTGTTGGAGACTTAGTATCGACTTTTGCAACAGACGTAAAATATTTGAAAGATAAGGATGCAGAAGAAAAAGTAGCTGAACTTTTGATGATGATGATTTCAAATAATACAGAACAATAGGGAATCTTTCGGTAAACGCTCCATAGCAAGTATATAGAAGTACGCCTCCTTCTTTGAGAAAATTGACTTAACTATTTAAACTGAGTCAAAAAAGTTGAGCCTCAACTTTTTTGACTCCTATGTGGAGGTTAAGTCTATGAGTAAAACAAGTTTAGTTGTACGCCAATACCGTCTTCGCGAATGGGCATCGATGATCCGTGAATGTAACCAGCGTCCAGTCGGAATGTCTGTTGATGAATGGTGTAACAGCCACTCCATCACGAAAGCGAATTATTATTACCGGATGAAACAGGTTCGCAAAGCCTGTCTGGAAGCGATTCCGAAAGAACCTGCAGAGCAGTCAGTTGTTCCGGTTCCGGCAGAACTGATGACCATGGAGATTCCGGCTGATGCAACACAGATACAATCGAGGCAATCTGTTTCCGCTTCTTTAGAAATAAAAGTAAATGATATCACTCTTTGTGTTACAGAGCTGACATCATCTGAACTGCTCACAAAGGTACTGCAGGTGATTCGCGATGTTAAATGACGCCACATGTTTCAAACAGATTTATATCGTCTGCGGATACACCGATTTACGATCCGGGATTGATACGCTTGCATCTGTCATAAATTCCAGGACCGGAAATTTACCTTATGTTCCGGATACATTGTATCTTTTCTGTGGACGGAAAGCAGACCGCATCAAAGGGCTCGTCTGGGAACAGGACGGTTTTTTGCTTTTATATAAAAGGCTTGAAAACGGAAAGTTCATCTGGCCCCGCACGGAATCTGATGTGCAGGCCCTTACTCCCAGACAGTTCCGCTGGCTGATGGAGGGACTTACCATCACACCGAAGAAATCTGTCCGGCCGGCAGAACCGCCGGAATATCAGACATAATGTTTGTGCAAAAAGTAGAAATTTTTAACCACTTTTCATCATGAAGAAAGTGGTATACTGACAATACATGTAAGTCCATCAGCGTATCCCAGGAGCGCGTATTATGACCTTTGCGCGACTTTAATCCGTACTCACCGTTTCGCGGAGACAGATATCCGAACCATCGCAGCCCTTTTACAAAGCGTTGTGTTTATGGGCAGAATGCCGATTTCAAAGCTAACTTGAAAAAGTAAATTCCAGTGCAGAAGTAAATTCCACACTCATTTAAAAG
>ERZ779697.13-NODE-13-length-96598-cov-15.9131_pt1 | contig 96598 bp, 99 predicted proteins | sample MGYA00511881_ERZ779697 | MGnify/ENA primary metagenome ERZ779697 (study PRJEB29588, sample SAMEA2148105) | human gut metagenome | biome: human gut; feature: human-associated habitat; material: faeces | place: Denmark | collected 2008/2010 ... | reverse complement strand
CTCATTATTATAATAATGAAGAAAAACCATTTTATATTGGTCAAGGTACTATCGAAAGAGCATTTTATTTTAAAGGTCCTCGACGTCATGAAACTTATAATAATAAAGTTAAAGATATTAATCTTATTCATGTCCAAATTTTAGCTATTGATATTACTGAAGAAGAAAGTATTAAATTAGAAAAAGAATATATAGCTAAATATAAATTTGAAAAAGATGGAGGTTCTTTAGTTAATATTGAAATTGGTGGAAGAGGAGGAAGTAGAGGTAAATATTCAGATAATAAACTATCTAAACCTGTTGTTCAATATGATAAATATTATAATTTTATTAGACAATGGGCAAGTGCTACTGAAGCCGCTGATACTTTAGGATTTGACTCTTCTGCTATTACAAAATGTTGTAGACATGTTCCTAAATATAAATCTCATAAAGGTTATATATGGGAATATCTTAGTGATTGAAGATATAGTCAGGCTTTTACTCGAAAGATAAAAGATAAACCGTTTGAAAAGGGCGACCTTTATGATAGACTTTGTACTCTTAAAGTTACTATTAATGGTCAACTTATGATTATGATGCTCTGTGAAGAACTTGAACTTAATGGTATAGAAGTTGTTAGTGCCAACACTGATGGTATTGTTATTAAACTACACAAACATAATAAATCTAAGTTTGATGATATTGCCAAAAGATGGATGGAACTTACTGGTCTTAGTGCTGATAGTGAAGAATACCTTATGTATATTAATCGTGATATTAATAATTATTATATTGAAGAACTTAATGGTAAATCAGATTCTAAAGGAGATTTGAATGAATTTATGTATATTAAATCTCTTGATAAAGGTTATGATATGCCAATAGTTGCTCGTGCTGTTGTTAATTATTTTAAAGGTATTCCTGTTCTTGAAACTCTTTATGATTCTAAAAACATTCTTGATTTTTGTAAAACTCAAAATATATCAAAAAAATTTCATGTAGAGTTTACTAAAGGTAATACTACTACTGAGCTTCAGCGATTTGTTCGATTTTACGTTACTAATAACGGTGGTGTTCTTGAAAAGGTTAATGACAATACCAAAGCTCGCAATAATATGTGTGCTGGTAAACAAGTAGCTGTTATTAATACTCTTGATGACCAACGTATTGAATATCGTAACATTAATTATTCGTATTATTATGAAGCTGCTCTTAAGATTATAGACCCGATTAAACTTAATATAAGTCCTAATCAAAAAGGTGATGCTCAACGTGGTATTAAATCGGGTAAAAGTCTTTTAAAGAAATATTCTGGTCAGTATAATAGTCTTTTTGATGATGCAGACTTCGAATAAAAATAAAGTTATTAAAAATATAATTGATGGTTTTCAAGCTCAAAAAGGTAAAATGAGTTTTTATTGTTTTGACCAAGAGTTTATACCTGAAATTATTTACAATGTTATAGTTCCGTTTCATAATAAGTATCCTGAACAACAAATATTTATTGCTGTTGATTGTTATGATACTCGTGTTACTATTATGAATTATCTCAAAACTAAACAAGTTGTTAGTGGTGAGAATGGATTTAACATTAGAATACTAAGTAAAGATTTTGTTAAACCTCAATATCATTATAATTACAAACTTATTATTACTGTTGGTATTAATGATGATTTTGTAAGTATTAAACATCTTTACGATGAAAGTAAGTTTACTATGTGTATTCTTACTAAGAATATTATGAACAATGAATTTATTACTAATGTTCGTAATATATTACCTTCTATTAATATAGAAAATACTGCCGAGGTTAACGCTAAAGCTCGTATTTATTCCCCCGTAGAGGAACATCGAGTGGGAGTTGAGCTTTCTGCTGATGATAGAAAAGATTATGATAAGTATACTGAATATATTAATACTACTCTTTCTATACTTGGTAGTCTTTATAACATTGAACGTTGTAAAAAAGGAGATAATAAATTGAATATTAGTGGTGCTGAATTTCGTAATAATCTTGCTAAAGAAAATGGCTGGAACGAAAATCTTGATACTAATATTCCTTTTATGAAACAAATTGATGATATTTATAATCCTAATGTTATCTTTGAACGTGCTTGTACGTTTTATAGTATTGCTAAAAACAGACGTGATTTAGTTAGTGATAATGAAGCTAAGTTTGAAGCTATTAAGGATATTTGTCTTGAACATAAAGATAAAAAGATTCTTATTATTTCTAAACGTGCCGAGTATGCTGCTAAAGTTACGAATTATCTACAACAACAGATGATTGCTTGTGCTGATTATCATGATTGTCTTGATAATATATTTGCTACTAATGAAGAAACTGGTAATCCTGTTTTGATTAAGTCTGGTGCTAATAAAGGCAAACCTCGTCGGCTCGGATGGCAAGCCCAATCGAGCCTCAATGAGAAGCGTTTTAATGCCGGGGTTATCAATGTGTTATCCATAAAAAATGCGTCGAATGTGAAGCTAAAAATAGCTTGTGACGTGGTGATTTTCACATCTCCGTTATGCGATAATATCATAGATGTTAAAACTCGTTTTGCTAATGTTACTTTTAATGGCGTTCCTACTAAAACATATAAAATTTATTGTGCAGGAACGGTTGAAAGTGACAAGATGATTAAAGACAAAGTTAATCCTATTATTAAAGTAATAGATGATACGGAAAATCTTATATCTTATGATAAAATTTCCGGTGATATTATTCTATAAAAAAATTGGTAATATGGAGAAAAGTTCTTATTATTGTAATGTGATTAACAACCTTACTGCTCTTTGACATAATGATTAACAATGACGAAAAGCAAGGTCAAGTTGATGTTGAATCTCCTGCTCAACTTGATAAAGAAGTCAATACTCAACTTGCTAAACATGATGATGTTGCAACTACTGAACATCATTTTAATGCTCTTAATCTTTTTGACCCTAAACAACTTGCTGCTGCTGAAAATTTTCTAACGAAGATTATGCGTAGTAAGAAAGGTGGGATTGAAAGTGTTAATGATGGTCTTGCTGTTCTTATGAGAGCACAAGATTTAGGACTTCCTTTTAGTAGTTGTCTTGAACACATTCATGTTATTAATGGTAAAACGGGTGTTGATATTCATGTTGTCAAAGCGTTACTTCTAAAGGCAGGTTGTACTTGGAGATGTCTTAAAGATTATCAACCTCTGTATGAATATACAGATGGATTTAACGTTTACATTGACAATAGTTTTCCTGAATATGTTATTCGATGCAGAAATTCTAAAGAAGCTGCTGATAAACTTGCTGCTGACAAAGATGGTGATTTAGTTTATGTTTATCCTGTTAAATGGTATCAGGATTTCAATGGTAATCTTTATAAAGATTATCAATTGAATACTAAACAATTTGCCATTGTTGCTAATAAGCTACAAGTTGCTGAAGTAGTTAAATCTGGCAGAGTTCCTATTTATCGTATTCCTAATAAACCTGTTGACTTTATTACTGAGTATGAACTTACTCGTAAAGTTAATGGAAAAGATATGACAGTCATTAGTCATTTTAGTTATAGTGACGCTGTTCAAGCTGAAATGTTTGAAAAAGATACTTATAAAAAATATCCTCGAATACTTATTGGACATAGGTCTTTTACACTTGGTGCTCGGGATATAGCATCTGATGTCCTTATGGGAGTTATGGAAACTACCGAACTTAAAATTGTAGCTGGTAAAGAACTCTCATCCACAGATATTACTTCTATTGAGGACGCAGAAGTAGTTGAAATATAATATATGGAAACTTGGAAAGATATTACTAATAGTTCTTATTCTATTAGCAATTATGGTAAAGTTAGAAATAATAAAACTAATTTTATTCTTAATGGCTATATTAATAAAGATGGTTATAAATATGTTTGCATTAGAATAAAAGGTAAAATTAGAACTATTCGTATTCATAGATTAGTTGCTGAATATTTTGTTGAAAAGAAAGACAAAACATTTAATGTAGTTAATCATATTGATGAGAATAAAACTAATAATATTTATACTAATTTAGAATGGTGTAATCAAAGTTATAATCATAATTATGGAACTGCTATAAAGAGGCATATTAAAAGTAAATCTCAACCTTGTACTCTTATAAGAGAATATGATAAAATAGTAGGTATTTCTATAAATGAGATTGCTAAATACTTAGGCTGTTATGCCGAAGCCTATTCTTGGTATGTATATCGAGGTCATAAACTTAAAGGATATAAAGTTCGATGTGCATATCATCACGAAATTCAACTTCTCAATAAAGAAGATAAAACACTTTTAGTTATTAACAATTAAATTTCAAGTAAAATGAAAACTGGTAATGTTAAAGCAATGGGATTTGGTTTTGGAGTTGTTAATGCTGGTCAGCGTAACATAGTTGTTGAGCCGCAGTTTATTGCAGTTAGTACTGAAGGTAACTTCCGTATTACTCCTCCTGTATCTAAAGCTCTTGGCGTTGGACATGGTGATTATATCATGTTCTTGAACAATGTTGACAACATTGATGCTGCTATCGCTTCTAAGGATGCAGTTGTTGTTGATTTCTGTGAGGCTAATGGTCTGGAGCTTGGTACTCCCGAAGCTGCTATTGCTATTCACAAGGAATTTGATATGTGGGCTATTGCTAAGGGTATTGTTGAGTATGATACCAAAGGTAATATTAAGACCACTACTGAGCGTCTTACTAAGAATGATAAGACTAAGTATGTTTCTCAGCACTTTGATGAAATGCTCGCTGCTGCTTATGAGCATGCTGATAAGGAGACAAAAGATGCTCTTACCCGCGATGGTGTTACAAAGGAGGAGCAGATTGATATTCTGACTGCATTCGTTGTTGCTCGTGAGTTGCCTAAATACAAGGGTTCTAAGGTTGCTAATCCTGCCGGTCTTACAGGTGCTGGTACTTCTTTGACTTTCACTGATTCTAATGTTTGGAAGCAGCTTAAGGCTGATATGGGTGACGACGCTGAGAAGATGAATCGAGTTTTCGATGTTGACATCGAGAATCTTCAGGATGTTACTTTGAGCGATGGTTACAATGAAGTAACTGTTAAGGCTGTTGTTCTTGGTGACAGTGTTGATAAGGAGCCTGCTCGTATCGGTAAGAAGGCTGATGAAACTGAAGAGTAATTTGATACTTCTATAAGTCCTATTGATTAATTAAGCCGAGAATGTAACCTTAATAGTTATGTTCTCGGCTATATTTGTATAATTAAACGTTTAATTTAAAAATTAATTATGATGCCAAAAGAAACAATTAATGCAGCTGCAAGCGCAACAGCTGCTGAAGCTACAACTCAGGGAACTACTCAAACTAAGAAAGTAAATCGTAGAGGTGTTGGTACTGCTCGTGGTACTGCTCGTCTTAAATTCAGTCATGAACTTGCTAAACAGAATGGTCTGTTTATCGGTCATCTTGATAGTGTTACTCTTAGCATGATTACGATTGGTGAAGACACTACTGGTATGCCTTCTTTCAATGGTCTTGAGATTCCTCGTATTACTATTGTTTTCGCATCTAACGAAGAGGATGCTGCTAAACGTCATTATGTTTCTCTTTCGTTTAATGCCGTTGAATCTAACGTAAATACTATTCCCGGCGGTAAAGAAGAATGGAAAGTTAATTCTGTTTTTGATTGGTTTAAACATATTCTTAATGTTTATCTTCTCAAAGGACGTGATTTGACTGACGATGAGGCTAATGCTCTTTCTCTTCCGTTTGAGGATTTTGATGAGCAAGGTGAGTATGTTTCTGTTGAACCTGAAGATGTTGTCGCTGGTTGGAAAGTTCTCTTTGAAAACTTTGAGAATATTATGAACCGCGGCCGTGATGGTCAATCTATCTTTAAAACTAAGGACGGAAAGAATATTCCAGTTTGGATGAAACTTATCCGTTATATTAAGAATAATAAGAAAGGTTGGCAACCTGTTAATAATGGAGATTTGGCATTCCCCACATTTGTTGGAGAAGGCTGTATTGAAATTTTCAAACAGAATACTCTCCCGTCTATTCGTTTTGATGCTGTTAAAGAGGCTATTCTTCCGATGAACATTGAGAAGCCTAAAGCTCCTAATATGCCTGCCCCTGGTATGGGCGTTGGAGCTGCACCTGCAGTGGGCGGTGTTCCTGTTGGAGACCCGATGGCTGGTAATCCGTTTGGTGGTATTGCTGAAGCTGCCGGAGAAGACATGCCCTTTTAACATCTGTTAACATATTATTGTTAGTATTTAATTTGGGCTTCGTGATGGCAGTTATTGTCATTGCGAAGCCTATTTTTTTTATCTATCCATTTCAATGAGAAGTATTAATTCTTCTAAACTTAATAAACAAAGTATTCTTGCTAAGATTAGTCAAGTTACTATTATGGCTACTTATTTGAATCTTTCAGATAAGATTGTTCAGTATTGTATTGATAGTGGAGAGTTAATATGTTCTCCTATTAGAGATGATGCACATCCTACTTGCGGATTTAAATATGATAATAAAGGTAAACTCAAATTTAGAGATTTTGCTGGTTATATATGGGGTGACTGTTTTGATATTGTTGCTTATGTAATGACTTTTATGTATAATAAGCAATACGATATTTCTAAAAAAGAAGATTTTATTAAAGTTCTTCGCCATATAACTTTTACTTTTAGAGATATTTTTTATGGTCAGGAGAAAGATATTAATCTTGTTAATGAGATAAATACTGCCATTGTTAATATAAAACATAGCAAACCTATTATTGAACTTGTTGTTAGAGCTTGGAATGAAGATGATAGAAAATATTGGGAACAATTTGGTGTTCCTCTTCAATTTCTTAATTTAAATTTTATTTATCCTGTTGAACAATATTATATCAATAGAAAAATTAATCCTGAACCTAAGTATTATTATAAGACTAATGACCCTTGCTATGGTTATTGTCTTGGTCAAGATAGAAATGGAGTTTATAATATAAAACTTTATTTTCCTAACCGCAAAAAAGATATTACTCGTTTTATAACTAATTGCAATCATCTTGAAGGTATTTATAATCTTGATAGAAACGATTATGATTATATAGTTATAACTAAGTCTACAAAAGATAGAGTTAGCATAGGGGCAAATGTTAGACGCATAACTTCTCTCTACGGGCGGAGTGCTAAAATCAATACCGGCAATACTGACAATATTGGCAATATTGGTGTTATTAATATTCCTCATGAAACTTATAGACTTAGACAAAATGAGTATGATTGGCTTAAAGGTAAACTAAAAGATACTGGTAAAATTATTTCTCTTATGGATAATGATAGAACTGGTAAACTTGAATCTATTTGGCTTAGGGATAATTATAATATTATTCCTATTATTATTCCTAAAGAATTACATGCCAAAGATTTTGCTGAACTTGCAAGTAAAACAGATATTAGTAACCTTTATACTCTGATAGTTAATACAATTAATTATATAAACAATTATGAAAGAAAAAGTTATAAACTTACTCGGAATGTTTCAGAGTGTAATTCTCTGCCGTGTTGAGACACTTAAAGGTAAATCTGTCGGAGTTTATATGGAACCTATTACTGAAGAGCAAGAAAATCGTATTGATAAAGCTGAAAAGTATTATGGTTCTATTAGATATGATAGAGGAGATGGAGCGGTTATTGATGCTAAATCTATTTATCTTTATGGAGAAGTAAATTTTGAAGATGAAAACGATATTTATCAAATCGAACGTTTTAATCTTATTAATGAAGATGGAAATTATATTTATTCTAACTTCGATTATGATAAAGGTTGTTTCACTACTATCGAAGGTAAAGCTAAATCATATCCTACTTGGAACGCTCTTACTTGGTTTAAATATTGTTATTGTCTTATTGGTAAACCTAAAAGAATTATTGTATATAAAAATCAATTTTTAAAAAAATAAAATACTATGTTTGATGACGATGACATTATTGAAATTAGACGTTTTGAAGTTGGAGCAATAGTAAATAATAATCGTTATACTATTAAGACAACTAATGATGTCGAAGAAGCTACTATTGCGTATGAGCGTGCTACACATAGTTACAGAAATGTTATTGACTATGTTATTATATTTATGTTTGACTATGATAAAGGAACTAATGTGAACTATTATGACAGTGAAGTGGATTAATCCATTGATTTTAACTGAAGATGTTCTTTATATAGAACGTCCTAAAGTTGATGCAAAATATTGGTATAGTTCTAAAAATTGTCGAACTGATACTGATGTTGTTGCTGTTCTTAAAAATATACTTAATAGTCTTGATTGTACTAAAGAATACAGTTGTGGTCGTCCTATGATGACCACTTTTGTTATGTATAATTCTTTTATGAATGATTACTATTATTATCTTCTTAAACTTGATAATTATATTATTTATAATAAATATTTAGATATTCTTATTGATAGACATGTTCAAAATATTATATTTGAATATGCTCATCCGTATGTTCCTAAACAAGTTGGAAAGAAGAAACATAATAGTAAGAAACGTATTATTCCTAATAAGTTTATTAAACAGGAATCTATTGATATGTTTACTGGTGAAAAGAAGTATTTTTATACTAATCCTAAAACTGGTGAAGAATATGAAAGTAGTAATCCTGATTTTCTTAATGAACTTAAACAACGTAAGAAGAAAGAAAAAGCTCCTAAACGTGGTGCAGTTCCAATTAGTGCTATGACGTTTAACTTTAAAAAGAATAAATAACTTATGATAGATATTCCTTATCAACTTGCTCTATATAGACGTAATAGTTCTGGGGAACCTTATGTTTGGTATTGTAGTAAGTTTGACAACGAAACTGTACAAATTCAACATGGTACAGTTGGTGGTAAAATTGTTAAAGAGTTTTATAAAACTCATCGTGATGTTGACAAGGAAGTTAAGAGTAGAATTAATTCTAAACTTAAAGTTGGGTATAAGCCGATACAGGAAATTAAAGATAGTAGCACTCTGCCCGTAGAGGGAGGTGTATTGTCTATCCGTGCTTGGCTTGATTCCTATCTTCCTGTTAATCGTACTACTTCAGAAGGTGTTATTCTTCCTATGCTCGCTAAGACTTACGATAATAAAGTCTTTGACCGTTGTAGTTCTTATATAGGACAATATAAAATTAATGGTCTTAGATGTTTTGTTAGTGCTTATTATATTGGTAATAGTTTATTTAAGACTATTGGACTTCGTTTTCAATCTCGTGAGGGAGAATTTTGGCATAGTCTTACTTATCTTGAAGATTATCTTCTTGAAGCTATACCAAAAGATTTTCTTTCTCGTATGGTTTCTGAAAATATAATTCTTGATGGAGAAGTTTATCTTCCTGGTTATACAGTTAATCAAATAAACCATATTGTTAAAGATGCTGATTGTAAAGAAAACAAATTTATTCAATTTTGGTGTTATGATTTAGCTGTTGAAGATATGCTTCAAAGTTATCGTACTAATCTTCTTGAAAGTAGATTTAGTTGGTTTGTTAAACCTTTTACAAATAAAGAAGAACATCTTAATAATAATGAAAGACTTGTCGTTCTTCCTCATGTTGAAGTTTCTACTCCTAATGAAGCATTAATTGCTCGTAATAATAATATTGATTGTGGTTTTGAAGGTCTTATTCTTCGTAATCCTAATGCTGAATATGACTTTGGTAAACGTCGTGTAGGTATTATGGTTAAATATAAAAAGCCTGATGATGGTATTTTTACTGTTGTAGATATTAAACCTGAAGGTGTCCGTAGAGCTGATATTCCTCTTCTTGTTTGTCAAAACGATATTAATAGCGAATTTTTTGAGGTTCATCTTAGTGAATCTCTCGATTATCAAAAAGCTGTTCTTTATAAGAAACATAGCTTTATTGGTCGTAAAGTTCATATTGAGTTTGGCGAAAGAAGTGGTGTTTCCCAAGTTCCTTTTCATGTAAAAGAAGTTCATTTTATTAATTAATATATGATTTATAATTATGAAGTTCTAAATCCTGTTGTTGATACTAAAAGTCCTTTCTTTAATATTAAGAGAGGACTTTTTATATTTCCTATTAATCATAAGTATAGATATTATATTGAATGCGCCAGAAATAATGAACATGATGGCAATAGAGAATATTTCATTCTTCTTAGTAATATTAAGTTTGATAAAAATTGTAGGATTTGTCATGTAGATTCTTATGGTCGTTGTCAAATTAAAGTTCGTGGAGAAATGAAAGATTTTATACTTCGAGAAACTAAATGGAGAGGTAATATTGAAGTTGAATATATTGAAAGTACTGATACTTATGATGTTTTTACTGTTATTTGATGTGATATTGCTAATAGTAGGACATTCAATGACCAGTCGAAGAGATGAGGCGATACACTAAATGCCCTACAATAGCTGTTTTTAGCTCTGTGTTCTACTATGTTATCGTTCATGATAGATTATTCCACTTAAAAAACACTAAGCTAAAAACAGCTTAAATCTCCTATAAAATTATTTTGAAAAATAAATTAGTTATTATTATATTAGCAACATGAAGTCGTACATAATAGGCCTTGCAGGCAATAAAGGTTGTGGTAAAGATACTGTTGCGAGTATGATTAATTATATATTTGCAGTTGGTATTACCAAAGCTAAATATTTCGATTGGGTACTTAGAAGAGTATCTTATGATGAAACTTATAAAGATAGAATAATTCATTTTGCAGATAGTCTTAAAGATTGTCTTAGTATTATTTATAATATTCCTCGTCAATATTTTGATAATAGACAATATAAAGATGAAATGTATTATTCTTTTATTACAGGAACATTTATTAATAAAAATGCTGTTACTCAAAGAGGAGATGGTTATTATGTTCTTACTAATGAAATTCTTAAACATAGTTCTATTAGGCAAGAAATAGAAGAATATGAAACTCTTCATCCTCTTATTACTATTCGTACTCTTATGCAGTATTTTGGAACTAATGTTTGTCGTGAGAATTTAGGTCGTGATATTTGGATAAAATCTGCTATTTCTAAAATAACTGATATTGCTGCAGGTCGTAGACTTTGTATTGTTCCAGATGTTCGTTTTACTAATGAAGCTGCTGCAATACATCGTAATGCTCCTTCCCTCTACGGGCGAGTTGTTCCCATTACTCGCAATACCGACAATATTGGCGAACGTGATTATCATGATTCTGAGATTATTGCTTTTAGTACTGATTATTCTATTAATAATAATGGTACTATGGCTGAGTTGTTTTTTAAAGTTTTAGATATATGTCAAAAGATAATTTCGCAGTAGGAATGGTTAATTATATTTGTCCTGTTTGTGGAAAAGTAATTGACCATGCTATTATAATGAATCAACGTCTTACTAAAAAAGATGCTGAAAAAGTTCGTAAAGCTCATGGACAAACTGTTGGTTATGCTGACCACGTTTGTGAAGAATGCGCTGCTCATAAAGACGATTGTATTTATGTAATTGAAATTGATGCTGAAAAATCTGAACCAAATAATCCTTATCGTACAGGTATGTATTGGGGACTTCGTAAAGATTTTGCTCTGTTTGTTGAACACCCAGAAGGTGTTTTAAAAACTAAAGATGGTGTTCAATTTTGTTTTATGGATAAAGAATTTACTATTAAAATAGGTTTACCTCATGAAAATAATTGAGCCGAAAGTTGAGCTGTTAAAGGAAAATGATTCTGTTTCCCATGTTGCTCGTTGTGCAAGAATTTGTTATCGTAAAGAAAGTGGTAATGATGAACGTCTTTATGAAAGTCTTCTTAAACGAAATCATCTTAGTGTTTTTCGGCATGTTACTTATTATTATATTATACCTATTAATTATCAACCTAACTGGGTTAATGATTTATTTATTTATATAAATCTTCATAGACTTGTTATTGTAGGTATTAATATTAGTAAAGATAATGATTATTATTATGTTGTTGCTAATGGCAATTGGTGTTTAGACCATATTAAATTGACTGAAGAACTTAGACAATTTCAATCTACTGATAAAGAATTTGCTAATGCAAGTGTTATTGCATGGAATATGATGCGTTATACTTTTAAAGTTACTACTCAAATTTCTACTTCTCGTGAGCTTAATAGAGTTAGTCCTAATAATATTGCTGAACAATCTACGAGATATGTTTATGAGGATGGTACTCTTTGTCGTCCTCATTGGATGACTAAAGAAGAAGCTGATACATGGAATAATATATTAGATAATACTTTTATAAGTGAAGTAAAACATTTTCATTATATTAATAGTGCTAAATCTTCTTTTGATAGATATAAACTATTAATAGAAAATAGTATGCCTCGTCAAGATGCTCGCGGTGTTCTTCCTCTCGATACTGCTACTATTTGTGCTTATACATACTCCGCAGCTGAATGGAGAGCTATTATCGACCTTAGATATTATGGTACTACTGGACAACCTCATCCAAATGCCAAAATTATTGCTGGTATGATTCGTGAAGAACTTATGAATCTTGGTTATGATTTTCGTTAAATAATTACAGTTATGAAACAAGATTTTAGATGTTTCTTTGGACTTCATAAATATGAAGTTTACAAAGAAGAAGATGCCCTTGATAGCCGTAAAGAAGTTTGTTCTAAGGTTATTATTAATCGTTGTACTAATTGTGGTAAAATTAGTTTTACTTATGTTCCACTAACTAAAAATATTTGATATGAAGAAACGCATAGCAAAGAAGATGCGTAAAAATCTTATTAATAAGAAAGCTCTTCAATTTATAATTGCTCATAGTAATATTTGTAGACATGGAGATTATGAACTTCGTCTTGCTGGTTATAAACCTGGACAAAAGAATAATCCGAATAGTTGGATGTATGAACAAGTAATGGAAGCTCTTGCTGTTTTTAGTAGTCATGGTAATAGTGGTTTTAGTGCTCCTTTTGAAATTAATCTTGTTCAAAAACTTTGTAAGTTTGAACCTATTGCTCCTCTTACTCTTAATGATGATGAATTTCATTTTATTTATAAAGATGATAAAGGAAGGAAAAATTATCAGAATAAGAGAAAGAGTAGTATATTCAAACGTATTAACGAAGATGGTACTATTATTATAGAAGATATTGATGCGTTTACTAAACGTATTAAATATCATAAAGGTTGGACTGATACTAATTTTGTACAAGGTAATAATATAACTTGGTCTGGAGGTACTTGGCTTGTTGATGCTAATCTTCGTTTTACAGGAGATTATTTAAGCTGGTGTCAAATAAAACAAGTAAATATTGATGAACATAAATATACTCCAAAGAATACTATTATACTTGATTGTTATGAAATAGGCTCTGATGATGGAATTAATGGATTTATTACTTTTACACGAGATGATAGTGCCGAATTTATTAAACTCAGTCAAGAGTATAAACTTAATCTTATTAAAATAGAAAGTATTGTTGGTAAAAGTGCTTTTAATCTTATTCCTAATGATATGAACGAAGCAGAAAAAGAACTTAAAAATAAACATAATTAACCAAATAATAAAGATTATGGAAAAGACATTTGAAATAGATGAAGAACTGAAGTTGATGGCAGAAAAAGCTAAGTATGCTCGTCCTAACCTTTCTCGTAGAGAACAAGAACATAAACGTGATAGTTCTATGCAATATGTAGGGCTTAATTCTCGTTATATTGTTAAAGTTCATCGTAATTGTGTTACTAATAATAAAGATATGAAAAATTGCGAGTATCTTCGTGGAATGTATCGTTATGCACAAGAACCTCGTAAAAGACGTTAAGCTATGAATAATATTAAATGTAAATTTGGACTTCATGAATATGAAGTTCTTAAAGAAGAACCGTATGTTAATGTTAAAGGTAATCAAATTGGTATTATTATGATTAGTCGTTGCAAGAATTGTGGTAAAATCGTTGCTAAACGTATTGAAACTGTTGATTATCGTATTTAACTTAGTATTTAACTTATTAAAATTATAAATAAAATGGAAAGTTTATATCAAATTTCGGAAGATATACTCCGCATATTCAATGAGGTGGAGTTAAATGAAGGTGAAATTACTGATGACCAGTATAATGCTCTCACTATTAAACAAGAAGAACTTAAAACCAAACTTGATGCTTATGTAAAAGCTATTAAGTCTTGGGAAGCTGATGAGAAAGCTCTTAAAGAAGAAAAGAAACGATTTAATGATAGACAAAATGTCTTTAAAAATCGTATTGAACGTCTGAAAGCTGCTGCTCTTCAAGCTGTTCTTAACTTTGGTGAACAAGGTAAGTCTAATATGTTTGTTGAACTTCCTACTTGTCGTTTGTTCTCTCGTGCTTCTAAATCTGTTGAAATTGATGAGTCTCGTATTAGTATTTTCATGGAGGAGTTTGAAAGATACGTTCGTGAGCTTGTTGATGCTGATGTATTATATGCCGGTAAGGATGTAGACTTACAAGGTATTCTTGATGCTATCAATGCTAATTGCCGTGCTACTCATGGAGAGAACTTTGAAGAGTTTACTCTTAACGATTTGATTGCTCTTAAGATTAATGTTAGTCAGACCGCTTCTGTCTATGATTTGTTTAAGAGTGGTCGTGCTCTTCAATTATATGGTAATGAGCATATTTATACTCACATGGAAGTTGCTACTTCTAAAGATGATTGGAAGACAGTTATAGATTCTTCTAAGATAGCTGGAACTTCTGCTCCTACTATGGCTAAAGTTGTAGTTAATCAATTACTTCAAATTAAGTAAATTTATGGAAGAACTTTTTAATGCTCTTCCCGGAGATAAAGGTTTAGTTATTACTTTGGTTAGAGAAGCTAATATAGCATTAGCTTCTCTTCCTAAAGATACCGCGGATTATCTTTGGCGTAAAGAGAAATATGAAGAAGCTATTAAAGTAATGAGAAGTCTTGAAGATACTGAACCTCAACATGATGATGATATTAATTTTATTCTTAATACAATTAATACTATTTGGGAAAAAGGTATCTTATCTCCTCTTACTCTTAAAGATGATGAGTTTGAAATTGTTAATGAACAAGGTTTTAAAATTAATACTCGTTATCCTAATATTTATATGATGCCTTCTAAATATAAAGATGGTAATAAATGTATTTATAATAATATGGGTTATAAAGCTACTGTAAGAAATGAATATGATGCTATTATTAATGAACAACGCCCTGTTACTATAAAAGTTTATCATAAATGTCCTAAAATATTTATTAATAAAGGAGGACGTGTTACAGGTGAGTTTATTAATCTTTGTCGTATTAGACCTGAAATAGTTAATCAACATAATTATACTATTCAAAGTACTGTCAATATTCCTGTTTCTGCTATTTATAAAGGAAAAATAAATATTCTTACTGTTGACCATAGAGAACCTAAACTTAAAGTTCTTAAAGAATTTTATGAAGTTAGTGGAGGTTTCTATGAAGATATTGATAATGCTAAGATTGATATTCGTAAATTCAAAAAGATATAAATGTTATGAATTACGCTGTTAAAGGAATTCCATGGTCTCATGGTCTTGCTAAGAATGTAGAAGATTGCAGAACTGCGGAAGAAGTTATGAAAAAAGCTGGTCTTGATTGGACTGTTGCTAAATGTGAAGTTGTTGCTAAGATGCCTGTACATACTAATAGAGCCGAAGATAATGGTTTTGTTTTCGGCTCTAACAATTATGTAGAATGTCCTAATGCTTATGCTACTTATCGTACTGATACAAATATTCCTCTTGGTCTTGTAAAAGAACGTTATACTCCTGTTCAAAATATTGATGCTTTTAGTTTCTTTGATAATGCTATTGGCAAAGATAAAGCTATTTGGCAAACTGCTGGATACTTTGGATATGGGGAACGTGTATATGTTTCTGCTAAACTTCCTAAGAATATTCTTGTTGATGGAGACCCTATTGAGAATTATCTTGTATTTGTTACTTCTCACGATGGTAGTTGTGGAGTTAAGATTCTTCTTACTCCTGTAAGATTTATCTGCTCTAATGTTCTTAGTTCTGCTATTGCAGAATCTTCTAATTATGTTAGTTTTAGGCATACTAAATCTGTTCATAGCAATCTTGATATTGCTTCTGAAATTCTTGGTATTTGCGAGAAAAAGATTGATTTTCTTAGTGAGAAGTATTCTTTTATGAAAAAGATTCTTGTGACAGATAAAAGTGCTCAAACTATTTTTGCTAATATAGTTCTTACCGATAATGAATTATTAGTAATTAAAGAAACTGGGCATACTATTGAACAGATTGTTGCAAGAGATTGGCGTGCTATCCAAGATACTGAAATAAGTATGAAGAAAGTTAATATACTTTCTGAAATGAATAATTATTATTTTGATGGTGTTGGTCAACGTGATATTATTGGCACTGGTTATGGTGTTATGAATGCTATAAGTGGATATTATTGTAATGTTGATAATGCTACTGGTAATAAGAGAATGGATTCTCTTCTTTTTGGTGATAAATCTCGCAAAATTCAACTTGCTGGAAATTTAATTCTGGCTGCTTAAATTAATTAAATTATGAGTAAATTTGTAGAAGTTTTAAAAACTGCTATTGCACTAAGTATGCAAGAAGCACAAGTAGATTATGTTTATAAAATTCTCGATGAACTTGACGAATGTAAAGTTAAAGTTTGGCGTGAGGATGAAACAGTTAAACTTCCAACTTATGCTAAAGATGGTGACGCTTGTATGGATGTTTATGTTCATTCAATAGAGTATAAAGATGATGGTCGAGTAGTTTATCATACGGGACTCCATTTTGCTCTTCCAGAAGATTATGAAATGGAAATTCGTCCTCGTAGTAGTAATACTAAAACTCTTGCTGTTATGCAAAATGGTCCAGGTACTCTCGATGGAGGTTATCGTGGCGAACTTATGATTGTTCATCGTGATTTAAAAGATGTTGAAAATCCTTATGCGTATTATAATGTTGGTGACCGTTGTGGTCAAATACTTGTTCGTCATCGTGAACGTATAGTTTGGGATGAAGTTAGTACTGAAGATGAACTTGGTGAAACTGACCGCGGTCAAGGTGGTTTTGGTAGTACAAATAAATAATTAAATATTAATAATATGAAAGCAATTGGAATTAAAATGGTTGATTTACAACCTATGTGTGCAGCTGAAGCTAAAGATAAAGGCTATAGAATAGGTGACGCTCTTGATGTTGACGCAGGATATGAAGTAACTTATCCTGATGGATATAAGTCTTGGTGTCCTAAAGAAGTTGCTGATATGGCTTATTTTAAGCTGGATGAGGCTAATGATGGCACTAAGATTCTTGAACAAGATGTACATAATTTTATAGATTGTATTGAAGGAGATAAAATTGGTACTAAAACATCTTTAGTTCATGCTACTACAATTACTGGTTTTGAGTATGTTGAAACAAGTTCTTGCGTAGATGAAAAGAACTTTAATCATACTCTTGGTTATCAGTATGCTAAAGAAAAAGTTATTTCTAAAGTTTGGGATGCTCTTGGATTTGTTCTTCAATGGGCTAAGAATGGTATTAGAGATAAAGAGTGAGTAACGATTTAACATGATGTTCTCTCTACGGGCTGAGTGCTATGGTCTGTATTTGCTATACTTACTTTAATTGCTTTAATTGCTAATGCAGTTATAGTTGCTTATAAAGCAAATGTTATCGATAAAGCAGTTAAAGCCGATACTGATTGAGGCACTCCGCCCGTAGAGGGACATGCATTGTAGCTATGATTGTTTTTAATTTTGTTTTACAACTACTTGCTTTTATTGCAGTAATTGTTTTTATTCTTTATACTGTTAGTGTTCATAAACATATTATGAAATATATTAAAGGTCTTGAAAATATTCTTAATGACCATCAAATTTATCTTACTAAAGAAATTGAATTTAGAAATTCTATTACTGAAATGATAGATAAATGTGCTAATCTTCTTACTCTTTGTAATAATACTAATTGTGAAGTTATAAGTAAACTTCGTAATATGGGTAAAGATAAAGATAATAAGTATAATGCTCTTATTAATCGTCTTAACACAATTACTAATCTTATTAATGTTAATTATAATGTTATTACTGAAATTAAGAATAAAGCTAAATTTAGCTATAATAATGACGATTTGATAGTTTATAAACCGTTTGAAGAAGAACGCAATACAAAGCTAAAAACAGCTAAAAAACAGCGTTTTACCAGAGATAACGGCGTTAATAAAAAGAACAAAAAAGAATAATAACATTAATAGCAGATTAATAATCAGCAATAAAATAAAGCTCGTGAGGTGGTGTAACAACCGCTTCGCGAGCCTTTTTTATTTTGTATAATCGTTACGAACAACTTATATAATAAATTCAATATTTGGACATATAAGATTGATATCGTAATATTTAATATAAGCGTCAGCAAGTTTAATTCTATATTCTTTAGTATCATTTTCTTTAATAAGAAACTTATCATATTTACTTTTTAAAATACTATCATCATAATAACATTTAGATAGTTGAATGTCATCCTTAGTAAAATAACTTCCAAGATTAATATAATTAGTAGTTTTATTATTTTCTACAATATTTATATCTTTACTATAATTAAGCGTATATAAATAATCAACAAAATAAGAAATACCTCTATAAATAAAATTATGATTTATAATATAAACACCAACTAAATTAGTATTTGCAATAATTCCACATTTATAAAGACAATCAAGTTCCTTTTTATGATTATCAATATTATTAACAACAATATAGTTACAATTATTTTTAAGACGATTTATAATAAGATTAATAGCATTAACAAATTCTTTATACCTATGACTATATAAACAATAATCATTCGTATTAATAATAGTTTGAAGATTCTTTTCAGAAGCTATTTTGGTCATAATATTAAAATATTTAACATAACTACTAAAAACTTCATTTTGATAATCTTTATTATATTTGGCAAAAGGAGATGGAATAACTTTATGAAAAGCAATATTAAAAATATCCATTTCAAGTTTTTGCATTCTAAGTTCAGCAGTGTTACCTTTAACAAATTTTTTTCTAATTTCTTTAGCTTCTGTTTTATTCATAACAACATTCATTTAAATATTAATAAAATAAAAACTCCAGCAATTACCAACTCTATGGCTTGCTGGAGTAAGCGTTAGAGTTTTGCGGTCACAACTAACGCGAGTATGAATATCATTATAAACATCTTTTTATAATATAGTATCTCTTTGACTATAAGAAACTCTAAGACGTTTAATATTTATTTCAGAATATGAAACTCTTAGAATTTCGGTCGTCTTTGTAGAGCTACTACTTGCAACTTCATCTACCACAGCCGAAACGCTAACCGTATGCTAAGGATGTCTGTGACTAACTACTATGTCAATACGATGTCCAAAAGAACTGTGGCCGTCAGCGGCAGGATTGCTATCTTAAACATCATTTGGAACATTATCTTCCTCTGTTCCTTTATAATCAGTAAGAGTAGCAGTCCCGATTTTATTAGTTGCGACCGCAATACAATTATATATTTTAATATTGAATCTACCAAGTATTTTTCAAAAAAAATATGCCGGAGATTTTTCACATTCAACATTAGTAATAAAATAAGACTCACGAAGAGAATTAAGTTCTCTTTCGTGAGCCTTTTTTTATTTATTAGAACAACTTGTTAGTCAGGATTAATCTCATCAGCAATAGCTTTAGCAATTCGCATATTAAGTGCTTTTTGATTAATTCTATAATAACTATTATTCTTAGTCATAGTAGAAAGTCTATCAATTACTCTATAAAGAGGAATATTACGTTTAAGTAATACCCAACCTTTATTTTGTCCAGCATAAAGACCTGTTTGATAAGTCGGGTCAAAATCTTCATCAAACATCCATTGTGCAAGAAAGCCAATACCTTTAAGTAAATCTTCAGGACCATTAGTAGCAGCAACAGGACTTGACCAAAGAGTTTTAGATTCACTAACAAGACCCCAAGGAGTATACATTTGAGACTCAGAAAGAAGTCTATCAGAAATATAAAGTGCAGTAGCAACTAATTCACTTTCTTTTTCATCATCGTCATCAGTCATAGCATATATAGCTGTAGCCATTAATATAGCACTAACTATACCATACAAATCACCAAGACAACGTTTAACAGCATTACGTTCCCATTGAGGCATAAGACCCCAATTAGTTTTAATATTAAGAATACAATCTAAAGCTGTTTTAGCAGTTTCAATAATAGAATTAACAGCTTCTATTTCTCCAGTAGTAGATTTACTTCTTATTCTTTCAGGAAGATTTCTAAATTCTCGTCCAAGTAAACGAACAAGAGCAGCATAAGAACCTATTTCAACTGTTTCAGTTTGTTCATTATAATAACCTTTCCAACGAAAACGTTTCATAATACCAGGATAAATATGTTTATGATATTGCATAACAAGTCCTCCCCACCAACTAAATTCAATACGAGCAGCACCTATTTTATCATAAACACCATGTATCTTTTTATTAAGAGCAATAGTAGTATTACGTATTCCATTAACCATATCTTGAGTAAGTTCGCTACCATCTTTAATATGTATAGTTCCGTCAGAACCAAGTTCAAGTTGGTCAATAACGACAGGAAGACTATTCCATTTTTCTTTGGCAGCTTTCATAGCATCTTTTCTTGCAGAAATATATTGTTGTATTTGTTCTTTACTACAATGAGCACGAAGAAAATCTTCTACAAGATTATGACGGAAAGTATCATATTTATATGCTTCTTGTTTATCAGTTCTAATTTGACGTTTAAACTCTTTAAGATTATCCATAAGAGATTCGTCATTTCCAATAATACTAAGAAGAGTATCATATTCAACTTTCCAAGTATATTGCTGGAATGTTCCAGCACGTTTAGTTCCATCAACATCATCATAAATACGACTTCCTTTAAGAACAGCAAATAGAACAGAGTTTTGCATAAAGTGTTCACCACCAGATTGTAAACTATATAAAAGATTACGAATACGACGAGCATATTCTCCAGCGGTTTCTCCTGCAACTCGTTCACTCATAGCATCAAAATCTACTACATTAAAATATTTAGTAAGAGCTGTTGCAAAATTATTACTACTATCTTTATACATATCAGAAATCATAGAAATAGAATTAGTAAGATACATTCCTACTGCATCTTTAAGGTCTTTCTTACTAAAACTATCACTTGCAAAAGCTTCACCCATGATATTAACAAAACCTGTACCAACGTTAGCAATACCACCAGTAACGTTAAATATCATATATTTTGCAGAAGTAATATTACGTGCTAAATCAGCATATTTATTAAGAGGAGTTTTCTTTTTAAATTGGTCAAATATAACACGACGAGTAAATGCCTCGACAGATTCTAAAGCTCTATTTTGAGGAGTAGTATGAAACTTTTCTGAACTATCAGTACTTCTACGTTTATTAGTTCTAAGTTTGCCTGTAAGACTACTAACAGCATAAGCTTCATTATTCTTCAAATCTTCTTGAAGAAGATAAAGCCAATTTTTAGCTTTAGATTTAGCATTATTAATAACTTGCTGATGAATAGCTTCAGCAAATACAGTACGAAAATCTCTATCCATTAAAGCATTATCTATTTCAAGGTTTTTAGCTTTAATATCAGCATTACGTTGTTTAACAGCATTAAGATATTCCTGATATTTTTCAGGAGTTTCATTTATACCACGAGGTCTAATTTGTTCATATTCTTGATAACCTTTGCCTTTAAGCCAATGAAGCATATTATTATCAACATCTCTATCATTAGCATAGTCTACTTTAGCAAACCATTTATCTTCAGAATCATTACGATATTCAAGACCTACTGTTCCAAGAACTTGTTTAATAGCCCATTTAGTATCTGTTTCTACTTTACGTTTACGAGGAACATAACCTTGTTCAATAAATGAACTATCATTATTATATTTAGCAAAGAAATTCATAGCTTCAGAAAGAAGTTCTTGAACTTCTTTTTCTTTAGAACTAAGATGACTTCCATTATTATAATCTCCAGTTTCAGCATTATAATTAGTACTATATTGTTTATATTCAGGATTAACATATTCATCTTTTACATTTTTTTCTTGATTTTCATAAGTAGGAATATAACTATAAGTACCTTTAAGACTACCATTAGGATTAACTTTCATAGTAGTCCAAATTCTAAGAGGTTCAAATCTATGTTTATAAGGATTGAATACATGATTCTTTTGGAACCATTCATTAAATTCTCCTTTTTCAGTAGCTTCTCTAAGAGCTGCATAATAATATTCAGTAGGAACAAAATCAAGATTTTCTTCTATAAGTTTTCTTGCTTCTGTTTTCTCAGGGTCTATATAAGTATCATCTTTAGGAAGTATATATCCATAAATATCACTATTAGGAACATAATTGTCATTCTCATCAAGCTGAATTTCTCCATTAGAATCAGTTTGAACAAATATATCAATAAAAGTATCAAAGTTAGCAGTTCCTTTTATATTAGTAAGAGCCCAAGCAAGTTCTTCAGCAAAAGCTTCATTGTTAGTTTTAAATTCAACATTCTTTTTAAATCTTTCGCGAAGAGCTTTTGATTTACGTTTACCTTTAATATTCTTAAGAGCACGATAAAGTTCAGCTAATTGTTTAACTTCATCTTCACTAAGTTTTTCAAATATATCCTTAGCATGAATACGACCATCTTGTCCAATAACTTTTCCAAGAAGTTCATTAATTCTTCCTATAATTCTAAGACGACGAGGATTAATTTCTTTTTCATTTTCACTTGGGTCACGAAGAAGACGATAAAATTCATCTTTAAGAACAGGAAGTCCAGTAGGAATATCTTTTATAAGTATAGCTTCTCCAGCATTACTATCATAACTAAAATCATATTTATGTTTAGTAAGTTCTTTTATCTTAGCAATATCTTCATCACTTAATTTACGAGGGTCAATGTTACCGAACTCATCATAAGCATTAGCTTTGTCAAGTATTCGTCTAACATCCTTACTTTTAACATTATCCTTATCTTTTAAAGTATCAAAAGCATTTTGAATAGCTTTTTGAGTATCTTTATCAATTAGATAATAAGAATTATCATGAATCCATTCATAAGCCTCACGGTATTCATCATTTTGAAGACGTTTATCAAGAGTTTCATCAGGATGTTTCTTTTCATAACTTTTAAGTATAGCAAGATTATTTTCAAGAGCTTCTCTAAATCCATAAGCTTCATTCCATTTAAAATATTCAGAATCAAGTTGACGCTTAGCTTCAATAAATTTCTTTAATTGATTAGCTCTAAATTGTTCTTCTGCACTTTTAGGAGTATCACTATCTTTATATTCAGAAGTAAGTTGAACAATTTTACGATTAATTTCTTTACGTCTATCACGTTCTTCTTTAGTAAGAACACCAGTAGGTCTATTATCATTATAAAGCTCATGAATAAGTTTCATATATTCAACATATTCATTAGGAGCATTTTTAATAATACTTCTAATAAGAACATTCTTTCTATAATAATATTCAGGAACAACTATTTGATTAACGTTTTTAGCATACCATTCATCACGTTCAAGTTTAGCATTAATATATTCAATACTATCTTCTCCATAAGTATCTCTTGCTTCTTGAACAGCATCACGAAGTTTATTTCTATCTTCTATAAATTTAGCAGTATAAGGTCTTATAAGACGTCCTTGTTTATCAACAACATTATCCCAACTAAAACTTTCTTCTTTACCAAGAATGTTATCAATTCTATCAAGAAATTCTTGTTTACGCTTAGGAGCATCTTCCATAGCAGCTTGTGTCATAATATTATTTACAATCTTAACAACAGTTTGTATTTCTTTATTAGACATCATAGCTGTATCTCCAATCCAAGATTCCCACCAACCAGCATCTCCAAAAGTATCTTTAAGATTTACAAGACCTAAACGTACATTAGGATTAGTAGAATATTCATTAGCAATATAATTATTAAACATCTTATCAAACCCTTGTTTAACAACATTATTATTTCGTATCTTAGTAATACTATTTCTAATACGTTTAATAGCATTAACAGTTTCTTCGTCAAGACTATCAAACGGAAGAGTCATAATATCACCAAGATTTTGACCAAAAGTAATAGCTTCGAGAAGAAGTTTAACTATTGTTTCTACTTCTTCTGGATGTTCACGAATTTCAGTATATAATTCGTCTTGTCCAATATTATAAGTTTTATCTCCTAATTTATAGTTATTAAGAGTATTATCAAGTATATTAGAATATATTTCCATATAATTGGCTACAACAGAATATATACTTCTTCTATTATCGGCAATATCTTGACTACGACCAAAGTTAATATTTCTCATTTCAAGAGCGCGTCTTGCTCTTTCAGCATTTTTATCACCATTGCGTTCAGCACGCTTAAGGGCATTAACTAAGTCGAGAGCAGTAGTATCAACAATATCAAATTTATCACTTTCGCTAACATAGAAATCAGAAGCATCAGTAGTAATTGCAGCCATATCTGGCTTTCTTTTATCTTCAACTTCTTTATTTTGCTTTTCTATTTTATCTTTAACTTCTTTATCAACAATAGGACTTACTTCATAATAAATACCATTGGAAGAAATAGCGTTATAAGCATATTCATAAGCAATACGTTGCTTTTCAGGAAGACTATTTGTATCAAGTTTTTCTCTTCTTGATATAGATTGAGCAAAGCCTTTTGGTTGTTTGGCGCGTTTAATAACAAATGGAATAACATCATCTCCAATAGGAATATTTTGTATAACAGAAACACCTTTAGGAATTTGAGAAGATACAAATTGAGACATAGACCAAACAAGACTTGAATTATCTTGTTGTTCTACTGGAGTATGAACATAAACATCTATTTGCTCAAAGAATTTATTAAGTTCACCTCTTTGTCTTTCTGAACCATGAATAGCAGTTCTTCTAAATTCATCAGGATTAGAAACACTTGCGGCAATAGTACTAAACTTAAATTTAGGAATAATACTTTCTTCACGATTAGGAATAATATCGGTATATTTACCGTCAAGATTTTTAACAAGTTCTGCAATAGAAATACTACTATTAATAGAAGCATCAATAAGTTGTTGATAATATTTAACATCAGGATATTTATTATTATTAGGATTTACACTATAATCTCCAGTTTCATTTCTTTCAAGAAGATTAAGTGGAACAAGGTAAACGCCATTGTTCTTTTTAATAATCTTATAAAGAGTATTTAAAGTTTTATTCTTTCCAATCCATTTTTTAACTTTAATATATTCTTGAGGTTTATCAAGCTCATCTTCATTTTGTGGAGCATTAATAGCTTCAAGCAAATCTTCAGCACGCTTTTCATAAGGAATAAATACAAGACCGCTATTATTAGAATAAGTATTGAACTTATACGCTAAATTAGCATTTCCTTTACGATTATCTGGTCTATCAAGTTTAAGAACTTTAGCATACTCACTATGGCTACGAATAAACTTATCAATAAATTGTTCAGTAGTAGCACTTGCAGGATTATCATAGAATTGGAATATTCTACGAACCATAGGAATAATATTAGTACCCATATCTTCTATGTTTTTATACATAGAATTATTAGTAATAACTTTACTTAATCCGCCTTTCTTAAATTTAAAACCTTCAACAGCAAAAGCATATTTAATTAAATCAAGAGTAGCAAGACGAACAAGAGGACTTGTATTATAAAAAGAACTATTAAAAGCAAGATATACTTCCGACATATTATCAGAAGCATCAGTAAATCTTATATTTTGATGAGTATAACCTTTATTCTTATATTCCCATTGATTAAACTTATTAACATTAATATAATCAAATATACCTTTGTTATCAGGAAAATGATATTGTATCCAAAGAACTTTTTGAGCAGGAGTAAGTTTATTAAATTCAGCAATTTCTTCTTTAGTAGGATGATAAACATCATTTATAGTAGGATTTCCATTTTCAGATTCTTCAAAACCAAAGATACGAGAAATTTCTGCGTTCCAATAATTAGTATTATTTTTAACAGCATTAATAGTTCTTTCAGAATCTTCATCAAACCAACCTTCTTCAGTAATTGTAAGAGGAGTATTAATATATGGAACAGAAGCATAAACCATAGACATCATATATTGTTTATACTCTTTATACTGTTCATCATTAAAAATAATACCAAGTTTTAACTGAGCAGCATTAGTTACAGCAGTATATTGTTCGTTTTCAGTAGGAAACAGAATACTATTAGCTTGAATACTTGGAAGTGTAGCATATTTAAGAAAAGCTGCAAGATAAGGATAACTACTATCTTCAATTCTAATATCTCCATAAACTACGCCGTTATCAGTTTTGGCTTTAACAAATCCCGGATATAATGCTTCAAGAAGATTTTTATTTCCAACACGAATAACTTTACTTACAGGATTATCAGGATTAAAACCATATTCAACAATATTATCTTTAATCATACGAGTAGCACGAACTGTTTGCTTTGCACCAAATCTATCAGGATTACTACAACGCATAATCTTTTCAATATTTTGAGTAGTATCTCTCATCTTTTCAAAAGTAAGAACCATAGCAATATCAAAAGCAGCATCTCTAATCTTTTTATCTTCTTGTGATAATTCAGGATTATTAGTTATTTCGGCTTGTTCTAAGCGTCTCTTTAGCTTTGTTGCATCTAAGGCAATAGATAGTTCCTGCACCGTTGTTTTATCGCCAATAGAAGCCCCAAACAGCTCTTTTATGGCATCTCTGAACTTGCTATCCTCATTTAAAACTGACATAACGTCGTCATAGTTGGAATAATCAGTAATAGGTTTACCCTTAATACTAAAACCAGCATTAGCAGCAATTCGCTTAATAGCTGTTCTTACAGGATTACCTCCACTGGCAGTATAAATACTATTAGTTTCATTATTTACTTCATTAACAGCAGTAACAGCAGGTTGCATTAAGAAAGCGATAGCAGTTCTATAATCAATACCTGTATCAATCATAGTCTTAAATGTACCGAAAGTGTATTCGTTTTCATTAAAAATAGCACCTTCTTTTATAGCATCAAGAATATGAGCAGTAGTTTCTGAACTATATACCGTAAGTAGTTTATCTACAACATTACGATTATTATTACTATTAGCAAGACGATTATGCTTTACTCTTACACTTACAGCTTTAGTAGCATCAGTTGTTATTTTGCCATCTCTATCAAATGCAATTACATTTCCACTCTTAGTGTTTTTATCATAAAGACCGTAAGCATTAACTATTGTTTCAAAAGAATAAAGTTTATCACCATTCTTATCAGTAGCAGTTAAATCATATTCTACAACAATTTCATGACCTGCTCCAAGATAACTTCTACATCTATTATTAACACTATTAAAAGTATCACGAGTAACAGAGAAAGCCTTAAGAGAAGCACCGCTCATAGCGTTTTCCATAAAATCAATCTGGTCAAAAAGATTATATGTACTACGAGCAAGTTTACTTGCACCGCGAGCAGTATTCATTTCTTTCATTGCATCAGTAATATCGTCAAAATTACTTCGAGAATAATTTTCTTCACGACTATTATCACTCTCCATAATTTTAAGCATAGCATCAAGAATATTATTATTTCTTACAGCACGAGGAAGTTTTTCAATTTCAGGCAAATTCTTAAATTGATTAAAAGTCATAAGACCAGCTTCTTTACCTATACGACTAAGTTCAGCATAGTCTTTATTCTTTACAGCTTTAGAAAGACGTTCTTTTAATATACGATATTTATTTTCATGAAGAGGGTCTTCAATTTCATCAGGAATTTTATCATTAATACGTTCAGCAATATATTTTCTATATTTAAGAACATCACTTTTGTAGGTATCGGCAGTAATCTTACGAATAACACCAGTTTTTTTATCTTTATATATTGCATGGCAAATAGCATAAACAGAGTCAACGTCAAAGTCAGCTCCAGTTTGAGTTACCCATTCATCAGGAAGCATAATAGTACTACCATAAATATCATCAAGAAAACCTACAACTTTAACAACACTAATTGATTGTTTACCTTCAGTAGGAATACGATAAGCTATTTGTAAATCAAGACCTTCTTTTTCAATTTGTTCAATAGGATAATCTTTTGGAATAAGATTACTCCAACGAGGAATAAGAACTTCAGCATAAGCCTCTTGCTTTACACTATATTTAGCTTTTTCTTCGTCACTAAGTTTATTATAATCTTCTCCGCTAATTTGTTCATTAGTTTCTTTATCGACAATAATAGCAGGATGATATTTAAGTTCTCTAAGTTTTCCATTACTATCAAGAACCTTTTGTCCATGACCAACCTGAGTAACCTGAGCAGCATGCCATCCAGGAAGTTTCTGACGAGTAATATTACTATTAAATATAGCTTGGGCAATACTTTCCAGTTTACTACTAACATTATTCATATAGTTAGGCATAGCAGGATTGCCTAATTCATCAGGAGTAATATAATCTATAAAATTTTCATCAAGCCCAAGACGTTGAGCTTCATGACGAGCTTTACTATAAAAATCAGTAAAATCAAGAACTTCCTGAGAACCTTCAATGTTAGAAAGACTACCGTCTGGATTTTGTTTCCAACCCATATTGTAAATCATTCTATTAAAGTCTTCTTTAATATTAGCACAATAATTATCAAAGAACTCTTTTATATAAGGTTCAACAGTTTCATCAGCATTATCAATAATTTTCTTCATAATCTGAATACCAGCTTTATTAGTTTCATCACGCATGTGTTCTGGTACTTCTTGTTGTTTATAAAGAAAACGATAATAATAATCTTCAATAGCAGCAGAATTATTAGCTAAAATATCAGCTTCAAAATTAGGATTAATATTACCATTATTATCCCAATAAGTAAGAATATTCTTTTTAGCAGCTTTACTTGTTTCAGCAGTATTAACTTGACCAATATCATGTTTAGTCATAATATCATAAAGCTGTTTAAGTTCAGTTCCTTCAAGAAGTTCTGGGATAAGAACAAATTCAGCATTTTTAATCTGACGAGGATAATAAGTTCGAGTAGCAGTATCATAATGCTTATCAAAATAAAAGTTCTTTTGAACTTGAATACGAGCATTAATCTTACTTAAATCTATATCTTGAACTGTTTTTTTACCTGTACGAACATCGTATATTTGTTGAAGAATATCTTGATATTGGTCAAGAGTTCCATCAGCCCAACGACGACGAATAAATTCTTCAATAGTAATATAAGACTGAGCATCATTTACTTTAGTAGTATCTGCATAACCTTTGTAAACTTGATAAGCAATCTTAGTAGCTTCAGTTTCGCTCATCTTATCTTTAAGAATATTAAATACTTCTTCTTGAATACGTTTGGCATATTTACTTGGACGAACAGTATTATAAATAGTAATAGCTCTAAATCCATTTCGAGCATTAGCAGGAGCAGGATTGGTTATGTGTTGTCCCTCTACGGGGGAATAAGAATTAGCAAAATCGGCAATACTTACATCACCAATCATAATTGGCTGTACAGCACCATTTCTATTAACAGTTTCTTTAATTGGTCCACTAAGAGCATCATCTAAATTAAAACCTGCATAAGCCTTACCAGCAGCTTGAACTTCTTTAGCACGTTTCAAAAAATCTTGAGCATCTTTATAAAACTTAACATCTCCTTCAAATACATCATCAAAAGACATTGCCATATTAGCATAATTAAGCATACAATCTAAAACATCTTTTGAAGTATATCTTTCTTCGAGAAGTTTAGCATATTGATTAGAACGTTGAGCAACTTCTTTATTATATTCTTTAATCCAATCAGAAGTAATATTATCTAAAGCATCATTAACAGTTTGATTAATATTTAATACAAGAATACCATTTCTTTCAATGACAATACCATTATCAAAGTTAATACTGCCGGTATTTTCATTAAGGCTAATAAGGTCTTTGGCACTCCGCCCGTAGAGGGAAAGTTCATTCTCAATACGCTCTTGTACATTAATATTTCCAGTATTAAACAGTTTTCTAAAAGTAAAGAAATTACCACTAAGTTCATAACGATTTTTATCCTTATTAAACTTAACAATAGAATCGCCATTATAATGTGCTCTATCAATAAGACCTTGAGTAGATTTCTTTAAATGCCATTCTCCAGTTTGATTATCTTTTTCAAACATATTATTAAGTTGGTCTATAAAAGTGTTAAGTTCATTAAGAAGATTTTGACGAATACCATGAAATATAGCAACTTTTTTATTAACATTAACGCCTATTTCTCCAGAACTTATACCCTCATTAATAATTATATCGGTAATATCAGCATAAAAAGAATTAGAAAGACTATTGCCATTAGTACTAACAATATCTTCTATTTCAATATCATAAAGAATATTATCGGATTCTCCTAAAACTTTATTACCTTTAATAAATATAATATCTATATCTTCTCCATTTTGATAAATAAGAGGAACAGTAACAGTACCGTCAGAATTAGTAATATTATACATTCCATTGTATTTAATATTATCTATTTCTCCATTAAGTATTTCATAAATATCAGCAGCTTTCCATTTATTCTTTTTAGTATTTTTAGAAGTACCTGTAATAAAATCATCAAATAAATCTTGATGACCATTTGCTTCATGGTCAACAGTAGTTTTAACATTAAATGCTTCATGTTTCTTATTAATATAAGATTGAACTTCAGAAGCAATAGGAGTTAAAAGTCCTTCAGAACTTAATTTAGGAGCTTGAACAATAAAGTTTTTAGGGGCATCAGATGGGGTTCTCATAAAATATCCAGCATACCCATTTCTAAGAGTAGCAGCACCAGTGCCAATATGTTCGCCCATATTAATAGGATTAAAATAAGCATACATATTAGTTAAAAAATAGTCTCCTTTAGACATACGATTATACATAATTGCTTTAGCATTATCAGCATCTTTAATACCATTAAATAAAGACACTTGTATAATCTTACGAGCATTTTTATTAACTTTTACATTACCAGCCTTATCTCTTTCAAAAATACCTTCTGATATTCTATTACCTTTAGAATCAACTACTCCCCAAAATAAAGAAGTATATCTATATTGTTCTCCTTTTGTAACTTCTTCAAGTAATCTTTTAAGACCAGCATCAGCATCTTCTTTGTTACTATAAGCAATTTGCTTAAGAGTATTAGTAATCCAGTTATTTCCTATAACATCAGAAGCAAGATTGCCTTCAGCATTAACACTGTTAAGTTCATTTTTAACAGCACTATAATTAACAAGCATTTTAGCAATCTCAATTATAGGAGCATTAATTTTACTATAATCAACAGTAGATAAATCTAAAACAGGACGTTCTTGAGTAAACTTAGAACCACTTAAATCAGCTACATTCTTATCTTTATTATACTTATTAAGAGCTCTTAAATATTCAGCTTGTTTATCATTATAATCTTCAATAAGACTTCCAGTAGTTCTAACAAGATTATTAACTTCTTGAATAAGACGAGTTAAATTCTTTTTAATATTATTTGGGTCAGAAGTGATATAAGATTTAAGAGCAACTATATTAAGTTGAGGATAATATTTGCGAAGAACATTATAAATAGTATCTTCAAATTTAAGTTTGCCATAATCACGACTTGCAGGGTTAAATTCATTCTGAAGAAGTTTATTATCTATACGAGCAATACGATTAAGAATATTTCCAAGTATTTCAATATCACTTTCTTCATAAAAAGACCTCATAGAGGAACGAGTAGTATTAAGCATATTATAAACAACATAGCTAAGAGCCTCAGCAGATTTATTAGATTGACTAAATTCTATACCATTTTCATTGATAATGGTCATAGTCTTAATAATCTTTGGGTTAGCAAGTTGAGTAAAAAGATAATTAGCAAATACTGGGTCTTCAACAGCTCTATTAGCAATAGCAATAAAACCATATAATTCAGGAATCTGTTGACTCATGTTAATAATACTTTCAATAAAGTCATTAACAGAATTATAGTTTCCATAATTAATAAGCTGAGATATAACAAAGTTTGCTCCCATAGTCATAGGAACACCAACTTCATTATTAGTATCATAATTATAATTCTTATCTCCAAGAACTCCTTTAAAGCTAAGTTTAAAAAGATTATTAAAATATAATTTTAAATCAGCAGCAACAGCTTTATCAAAACTTGCCCAAAGTTTGTCTTCCCAAGATTTAGACATCTCATCTCTACTTTCGGCATTAGAATTGACAGAATCGTTTTCATCATCATAATCTTCATTAATAAGTTTATCACTTTCAAGAACTCCTTTAAACTCATTAACAATAGATACAAGTTTAGAATTTTCAAATGCTTTATTAAACCATGCGTTAGGATTACCTTTCATTTGTTCAACAAAATTATTATAATTCTTTTGAACAGGATTACCATATTCAGCAACCATAGCATGGGCAGCATTATAAAGTTTACGATTAGCTTCGGTATATTCTTTTTCAGCAGCTTCTATTTCTTCATCAGTTGCTTCTTCATTATCATATACCTCATCAAGCTTATCAGCAGCATCTTGTGAAGCATTGTAAGCATCTTTATACGATTTTACAAGTTTATCATTTTCATGTTCATCTTTAATAGATAAATATAACGGAGTAACACAATTATCAATATAATGATTTTCTATGGTTTCCATAGAACTTAGTATTACACGTTCTCTATCTATTTTAACACCAGCATCTTTTGCTTCTTGTTTAAGACTATAATAAGTACGACTAATTATAGTAGCAGTAAATTCAAGAGCTTCATTTTTAGCACGAACACTTCCAAAACCTTGAAGAGCATCAGCTTGTAATTTAGCAGCACTTTCAAGAACACTTTTATGATTCTCTCGATAATATCTACGCAAAAGACTTCTTACAACATTTTGATTATTCCCTACAAGACTTTTAGAAGAATCAAATTTATCACTTTGTTTACAATAATCAAGAAATTCTTGACTATTAACATAACCTGCAAGAATTTTTGCTTTAATTTTATCTCCATCAGCAACAAATTCTACAGACTTATAAAGTTTGTTATCAACATCATTATTGATATTAAAACCAAATTCAAAACATTCCATAACAATATCTTTGTCATGCGGTTATAAATAAAAATCCGCCAAACACATAGCTGTTTTTAGCTACATATTTGACGGATATAGTATGGGCTTACTATTTATCGGCAAGCGTATTTAATCTCGCCAGTGTCGAGCATTTTAGCTATAATTGGCTTATCCTGCTCAGGGAACATACTCATATAGTCAGCCATATTAGTAATACGAGTAATGCCGAAAGTTTCAGCAGTAGCATCACCGTCATTAGCTACATGGTCAATAATATACTCATCAGCAGTAGTAGTCGCAGCAAGACGCTCTCTATTTCTTCTAAGATTAATCTTACGCTTATGTTGTTCTACTGGGGTATCATCGGTTGCATCAGGATTACCCCAATCAGGGTCATCATCAGTAGGTTCTGGTTCTTGAGTAGGTTGCTGGTTAGTAGGAGGATTAATAGCAGCTCCTTGTTCTTTTTTAGTAGTATCTTTACCAACGTCTTTATCACCAACAGTATTATCATTTTTAGCATTAACAGTATCTTTAATAGTAGTATCCTGATTACCTAATATATAATATTGTTGTGCAAATATAGTATTATTTTTTACATTAGTCCTACCTATTCCAAATAATTTAAGAAGTAAATCAATAATTTTCTGCCATATAGATTTCTTTTCATTAGCAATACCTTCAACTTGAACTTCAACACGTTTACCGTCAACAAGATATTCATGAGTATTCATGAAGTTCATAATAAGAGGTTGAGTAAGAGATTCAACAAGCCATTCTTCTGCAAATATTTTACGACGTTCTTCTTCACTCATTGCTGCATATTCAGCATTTCTTTCAGCAGTAAATTTAGTAAAATAATCAATAGGATTAAATTTATTAAGTTCAATCCAATCTCTTACTAATACAGCATTTTTATAATCGTCACTATCAGGGTTACTATTTTTAATAATATCCTCGTATGTTTCTACAACAGCTCTATAAGTATCAAAAAGTTCATCAACAAGATTTTCTCTTTCAAATAGTTTCTTTTCATCAAATTTACCATGAAGAGTTTCATGAAGAAGAAGACGTCGAAGAGTACGAGGAGAACGATTTGCTTCATTAGCTCCGGCATTACCAAAGTAAATTTTACCATTACGATATACAGCATATTCTTTGGTCAATTTACTATCATAACCGTATTGAGTAGGAATAAGAGGTATCTTATAATCGTTATTTCCAAGAAAGAAATTAATAGTAGCATCGTTAAATCCAGCTTTGCTAAGAATATCTTTAGTATCATTAAATTTATCTTCAGAAGCAGTACGAATAGTATCAGCTATTGATTGTGTTCTTCCTACGGGCGGAGTTGCTTCTTCAACGACAGAAACGTCAACATAAAGAGAATTGACTTTATCTGTATTATCAAAATATCCGCCAGATTCATTTCTACCTTGATTAGTATTAAAAGCTTTTTCTTTTAAAACAAAATCACCAAAGTTTTCATAAACAGTCTTTTCTCCACCAAGTTCTACAACAAACTTTCCATTTTCCTTGTACATATAAGGATTATCAGTAGTATTATCTTTATCAAGATTATTAAGAGTATAGAAAGTTCTATTATAAACTACATTATCAACAATTTCATTTACAATAGCTTCTATAAATTTATTATCAACAGTAATAGTACTTTTTGATTTTTCAATATCTCCATCGGGAGCATAAGTAATACCTGTACCTACTTCAGAACTTTCATGTTTAAACTTATTAATAACAAGATTATAAGAATGTTCTTTTCCTCCAACTTGTAAAGCAATTCGACTACCGCTATGAACTACACTGTAACCTCTAAATATAGTAGGAAGTTTAATACCAGCACCATTAAACAATGCAGATAGTTTTTTATCAACTTGTTCAAAAGTATATTTTCCAGTTTGAAAACCTGTAAGAATATCTGTAAGTTCTTTCTTAAGAGCTTCTTTATGATGTTTACTAATTTTATTAGCACTTGTAAACAAAGCAAGAATAGGAGTAGTTTCACGACCACCTATAAGCATACCCATAGTACCTTCCATAAAAGGAGACATGGTAGAAATAGTTTTGCCAGTTCCTTCATTAATAGCCATTACCCCATCATCTGTACGAACAATACCTACAATAGGATTTCTATAATAAGTAAGTCCTACTTCATCAATAGGATGTTCTATCTCATCAATAAGAACATTAGCAGATTCACTTGCTCTTCCATAAGCAGCAGCTAAACCAGCAAATTTAGTACGAATTTTTCCCTCTTTATCAAGTTGAGTTTGAATCTTATGAGTATTCTGATAATTAGTAAATACATTTTCAATCCATTGTCTATAACTACTTTCATACTCTCCCATAGTTTGAGCAAAAGTATTATAAAATATAATATTTTGTAGTTTATAAATAATAAATTGAGCACGTTCTAAATCAGTATTATGAGCATCTTTATATTTTCTGTTAGTAGCATCCCAAACTTCTTTTTTAATAATAACACTTTCCGCAATAGCCTTCTTAATAGCAGGATGTTTCATAAATTCTTCAGCTTCTTTAGCTGTAAGACCTTTATTAGCACCATCAATATTATGTCTATATTGTTTATTAATTAAATCCCAAAGACGACTATTTTCATCAAATATAGCGTTAAATAAATCATCAGTATTAGAAGTATAAATATCTCCATTTTTAGTAACTATATAATTAATACCACCACCTTTACCAATAAGTGAACTATAAGTATTATTATCTTTTCCGGGATATACAGGAGCAATAAATCCTATTTCTTTACCATCAACAGTAAACCTTATAGAAGTAGGTTGTCCATCTCTATTATAAGCAGAATATTCAACTTCTACATCATCTCCATTACGAAGTTTATCTATTATATATTTATAATCAGGACCTTTAGAAGAACTTGCAGAAATATGCATATAATTATCAAGCTGAACTTCTTTAGCATTCGCAGCTGCAATAGCATTAGCAAATTCAGCAGGATTTTTAAGCATAGCATTAAGTTCTCTTCTTTTAGTAAATATATATTTTCCACCAAAGTCATCAGTATCCCGAATATAATCTTTCATATTATATAAAATATAGAAAGCAGTATTCATATCAATACCAATGTCAGGATTATTAACTATTTCATTAAATAGTCTTTCAAGATTAATAATAGTCTTTTGACCTTTAATTTCAGTAATTCCTAAAAGTTTAACATAACTATCAAGAAAATCATCCATAAGTTTATTAAACTCTTCAATAGAAGCAGTTGTAGTAGCAGCTGCCATATCTTTTCTAAGGTCCTGTTTAACAGCAATACTATCAGCAAGTTGTCTAAATTGTTCAGCTTTAGAAGCATCTCGTTTTTCAAGACGACGAGACATAGTTCCAAGAGCTACTTTAAGACCTCTACGTGCAGCAACAGGAGCAAAACCAGCACTAACTCCATTATTAACAAGAACATCAGTAATTATATCAACAATCTTCTGAACTTCTTCACTATTCATATCTTTTCCTAAAGCATCATCAAATAGATTGCGAGAAGTTCTAAAGATAGTAAATGCTTCATTTGAAGCTCTTGATACAGCCATATCGTTAGCATCAGGTTCTAAATCAGCTCCAAGATTAGTTGCTTCTTTAGCAGCAGCTTTATCAAATTCAGCTACATCTTCTTTAGTTAAAGCAGCTTGACCAGCTTCTTGTTGTGCAGAACGTCTTGCATCTTGTTGGCCAGAATTAACATCAACAGCTTGTTGAGACTGTTTAGCAGATTGTTGCCCTTGTTGCTGATTTTGACCTTGAGTTTGTTGCACTCCGCCCGTAGAGGGAGGATTATTTGCAGCTTGACCTTTGCTTTCAACAGCATCAATATCACTTCTAATTTGAGAAGATTTTTCAGGATTTTGTTTAGTACCATCAATAACAGCTTCTTGTTTTTTCTTTTCTTCTTTAGCTCGTTTATTAGCTTCTTCACGAACAGTAGCAAGAATACTTCTATACCATCCATCAGTACTGTAATATCCTAATTTAAGAATATCATTAGCTTCTTTTAATTCAGCTATATTTCCGGCAACAACATCTTCGAGAGCTTTTTGAAGATTTTCTTGTTTTATAATATAATCTTCAACTTGTTTAGCAGCATCATCAAATCTCTTTTTAGCAAGTTTATCAACTTGTTGAGCAGTATCATTAACTCTATCTACATAATTTTCTTGAGTTTTAGGAAGTATATTTGCTTGATGAACTCTCTGAGCACTAAGATTAATATCTTTATCAACAAGTTCTTTAAGTGCTTTAGTAATATTTCCATCATTTTCAGCGTTAATAGCATTATCAATTTGGTCCATTATTTTTTCCAAGTCTTGAGCAATACTTTCAACATTGGTAGATTTAGGACTAAATTTATCAATAACGGTTTTATATTGTTCACTAAGAACAGTACTATCAAAAGGATTATTTTCTTTTAAGAAATTAATAAGACTTTTTCTATAAGTATTATAATCTTTTTCATACTGATTTTTAGCCTGTTCACTAATTCTATGATTTCTATAATCATCATACATACTTTGCTGCATCTTATCAACACGTTTTAATTCTCTATTAACGTAATTAGATACAGCACGACGTTTATAATTATCTAAGATAGTACCATCATCAGTATTTAGTTGATTAATCTTATCAGTAAGAACTTCATGTCTTTCATTCATTTCTTGAAGAGCAAGAGTCTCACGAGTAATCTCACGAGCAGCAATTTTAGCAACAGATTCGTTATCTACTTCTGTATTTCTAAGAATATTATAAAGAGCGTCGGAATATGTATTATAAACATCTTCCATTTTATCAAGAAGTTGTTGATTAAATTGTTGGTCAGCAGCTGTAATTTCAACACCAGCTTCTTTAAAATATCTTTCAAATTCTGGACTTGAAACATAATCTCTAAGAAGCTCATAATTACCAGCATCAACAGCTTCCATAGTCATAGATGATATATAGTCATTAACCAATTCAGCTTTCATTATTTCAGCTTCTTCGGGAGTAATAGCTTTATGAACATCTACGCCATCTTCTTTAACACGCTCTCCAGTAACAGGGTCTTTCTTATAATCATAAGGATTCTTAAGATTATTAAGAAGATTCATTTTATCAATAAAATCTTTATTCTTAGCAGCGCGACCTCTAATTTCAGCAGCACGAATCTTTTCATCTGCGGTCATATTTGTAGCAAAATCTTCATCACTAAGTTTATCTTTTTTAAGTTTAGTAGAAATTTTACGATAAGCATTGCCAAGAGCTTTACCAGCAGCATGAAAACCTACACCTCCAAGAACACCCCAAAACGCCTGTTCCCATATTTCTGGGTCAGTAATATAACTATCAATAGTACGAGGAGTATATTCGGGGTCAAGAATCATTTGTGCAACTTCTTTTCCTTTTTCAGTCTGAACACCTTGATAGGCTTCTTCAAAACCTTCAGACCATTCAATAGCTCCTGCAGTAGTAAGAGGATGTTTCATAGCCTCTTTAATTCTATCAACTCTATTAATAAGCCAAGGATTTTTAGAAGCTATTTTTGTAGAATCATCAGCAGCTTCGCCTACAAGACTTTTAATAGCAGCTTGATTTTCAGTTCTTAACTTAGCAGTAGGAGTCTTTTTAGCAATACCTTTCCATAAAGAACTAATAGCCTTAAATTGAGCTACGTCCATAAGTAACATAGCATAATCATTAGCAAAAGTTTTATCTGCACTTGCCCCGGTAATATATTGAGCCATTTCTTCATCAGTTTTACCTGCAAGTTGAGGATTACGTTCAATCATCTTTTGTTTCTCTTCAGGAGACATTTTCTTAATCTCACTAAGAGTACTATCATAAATATCAGTATAGACTCCTCGAGCTTCAAGATAATTTTCCATTGTACGAGAAAGAAAAGCACTACCACCAATTTCTGTTCCAGCAGATATACTTTTAGCAAGTCTATTAACTGAACGAGTAGAACCAGAAATTCCTCTATATGCTTTAGCTATACCACGAGAAAGTCTACTACCCATATTAGCTACTTTACCAACAAGCCCAATACCTTTCATAGCTAATGTACTTGGAATAAGCATAGAAGCGGTAGATGCAATACTAACAGAATTATCAGCCCACCAACCAAAATCTCCAAGTGCCCAAGTAGCATTAGGGTCTTCTCTATAAATAGCAAGACGATTTCTTATTTCATTTTGTTTTTCTTCAAGAAATTGACTTATAGGATTAGTATAATCATTTTCTCCTTTCTCAGCAGTAAAGTTTATAGCAGCATCTACAAGATTGCTAAGACCTAAAGCTGTTCCAAGAACTATTTCATTACCAACAGCTTGAGCTACTGCATTACCAAGTTGTTCTCCCCACGCTTGATTGGCAGCTCTTTCACGTTGAAGTTCTTCTTCAGTATTCACAGGATTTATATGCACACCATAATCTTCATATCTATTTTCAGCATTATTAAGATGTGTCAAATCATAACTCTGTTCGGCAAGCATTTTACCTATACGAGTTCCATTATCATAAGCATCTTCTATATTATCACTAACTAAAAAACGAGGAGACCCAGCAGGATTTCTCTTGCTGGGTTTCTTATAATTAGGATTTTTAACAAGTGCTCCGTTCTCTATAAAATCATTTAAATCCATATTAGTATCTTATTGATTAATATCTTGAAGCAATCTATCAAGTACATATTCAGGATTAATACCTAAAGTTTCTCCAATAGCTTTTGCACTTTTAGCAATAGTATTTCTTTGGCGTTTATCTATAACATTTCCTCCACCAGAAGCAAGATGTATATTTTTTATATAATTATAATCGTTAATAGCTTCTGTTAAATTTACAGCAGAAGTAGAATTAATAACTTTATTAATACCGCCAAAACTTACATCAAACATATCTTGTCCAAGACCTGTCAAAGTCATATTTCCAAGAGAAGGATTAGTATTATCATCAAGTATATTTCGAGTAGTTTTTGTGCCGCCAGTAACAGAAACTAAATTCCATGCTTGAATATATGGGTCAGACATCATCATTTGAGAAGCAGTTTCATTTATAAGACCAGGAATATAAAAACGCTTTTGTTTTCCATCACCAACAACTTCACCTTTATTATTAACTTTAGGAAGAATAGTAATATTATATCCTGGCATAACATTACCAGTTTTGGGGTCAGTAATACCAGCAACAGAAGAAGGACTTATTATAGCACGTTTATCTTTAATAGCTTGAAGTATTTCTCCTCCAAGATTAAATCTTTCTCCACTATCAACAACACGTTTTTTAGTACCACCTTCTTCAACATAATACATATCTGTTTGACTAAAATCTTGATTAGATAATATATCGTCAAACGACTTATTAAAGTATTCTCTGTTAGCATTATACTCTTGCTGAGTAATAAGACCTTTATTAAATTGATTAAGCAGCATTTGTTCAGTAAAATTATTACCGTCAAAATTAAGACTACTTACATCAATCGTAGTAGGATTAACTTTATATTTTGTAGAAAGTTTTTCAGTTTGAGAAACAGCATCATCATAAGCATTGCCTATTTCTCTTAAACGTCTAATATAACTTCTATCAATAACTTCTTTCTCAGAAGTACCGCGAGGATTAGATTCGCTTCCATATCTTATTTGACTTACTCCAGCATTAATATCATTACCATTAGCATCAAGTATTTGAATACTATATCTTCCGAAACCATTATTAATAGCTTGATATATAGTAGGTAAAAATCCTGCATTAGCTCTACTTTCTGCTTTATTAATAATAGAAGCGAGCATAGGAAGAACATCTTCTTTATCTCTTGGAACAAAAATTGAATTTCCTTCTATTCTAATACCAAGATTATCATATCCTTTATATTGACCTCCAGATATAATATCTTTTATAGCTTTAAGAGTTTTAGTACCAAGATTAATTTTAATGGTATGACCTTTAGAACCATATAAAGCATTTTGAGCTGTAATAATTTTATCATCAAATTTAGAACCACCATTTTGAGAAGATAAAATAGAACCACCACTTTTAAATCGAGTAGCAGCTTCAAACTTTCTTCTATCTTCTTCACTCATATTTTCAGTATAAGAATTAAGATTATCAGTAGCTTCATTATACATTTTAACAAGATTGCGAAGAGCTATTCTATCTGAAACAGGAACATTATTTTTATCAAGAAGTCGCTCCATATTACCAATACGAGTTCCTTGTTTAATAAATAAATCTCTTCCAGTAATATTTTTATATAGTTCTTTAATAGCGTTACTTGATTGACTTTGAGTAGACATAAACTCAGAAGCTGTATCTACACTAACACTAACAGGAGTATTTCTACCACTCATAGTAGCTTGAGACATTCTAAGTTTAAATTCATCTTCAGCAGCTTTAGCTTTTGCTTGAGCAGCTCTATAAGTAGCAAGACCCTTACCATAAGAAGTAGTTGTAGTAGAATTATAATACTGTGCAGCTTGAACAGCAGGGTCTATTCTTTTAAATAAATATTGACCTTCGTCGAGAAGTTTACCATTTGCATCGGTAACTTCACTAACAACAGGTTGTCCATTATTAGCCTCAACTTGTTTATTATGTGCCCAAATAGCTATATCATAATCTTGTTTAAGACTTTCTTTAGCTCCAGGAGTAGAATCAATAGAAGCACGAATACCTTGCCAAATTTTCTCACGACTAAGACGTTCCCATTGTTGAGTTGTAGTATTAAATACTTCTCCATCATAAGCTTTAGTTGGGTCAGTAGTAATATTACCATTAACATCTATAAAACGAGTAACATTTCCTCCACCTTTTTCTTTAGCAGCCCACTGAATACCTTGAGAAATAAGTTGATTCAAAGGAACTACATTAGTAGGAGAAGTATTTGGAGTCCATTTTGTTCCTCCAATTACATTACCGTTTTTATCAAATTTATCTTCATAATGATAAGGATTCTTTTCAAGATAATAATCTTTATATCTTTGAGGAAGAGTTTTATCATTTTCAACTCTATCTTTAAAAGCTTTATAATCTTGTTGAGCACGAAGTCTTCCAAGAACACCTTGGTTAGAAGATATATCTCCAGCTTTGGTAACTATATCATCTAATGCAGCATAAGAGTTTCCAAATACAGTATTTTCATCAATCGTATCTTCAATACTCTGAGCAAGAGCTTGTTTATAGCCGTCTTCAGCTTCATTCATATCAAGCTGACCAATAGCAGTACGTAAATCGGAAGCTGCTTTCACAGCTTCCTTATGACCTTCTTCAAGAGTATTATATGTTCTACCTAATACTTCCAAATCAATAGACGGAGTATAATCACGAGTAGTATATTGAAATGTTTTCATATTAGTATATATTTAATCTTCACTATTATTACCTTTTATTTTTCTACGATATTTCTTGTCATAAGCCTTATCCCAATTAGCAATATCTTCATCACTAATACCTTTAATGCCAAGAGTTCTAAGCAATCTTGGATTAACATTAGGATAACCAGCCATCATAGCTTTACGAGTTTGAGATTCAGATTCTCGTTTCTCTCTACGGGCAATAACATCTTGAACACCGGCATTAATATTATTAAACAATGAAATATCATTTTCAGCCTTTTGATTAAGAATAGCATTTCTAAAAGCGGATTTATTTTCAGACCAAGTATTATAATCTCTAATATTGGCATCAGCAACAGCTTGTTGATTAAGTCTATCTTTATTAATCAATTCTGTTTCAAGATTTTCTTTATTACCAAACAGTTCATTGGTTTGAAGTATATTAGCAAGACGAGCACGTTGTTTTCTTGCAAGAGCAACACTTGAACTTACAGTATTATTATCTATTGCTCTTTCATATTCAGCAAGACTTTCTCGCATTTTATCAAGTTGAGGATTAATATTAATACGAGTTTTAAGTTTAGCAGCTTGACGTGCAACAGGTTGAGGAGAATATCTCATTCTATCAAGCATACGATTATTTGTATTACGACCAGCAATAGAAAAACCAATATTAGATACAAGACCAATAGCATCGTCTATCGTATTAGGATTTTTTGTTATATAATCTTTTGCAGCATTATAAGTACGTCTAAACCAATTAGGATAAGTTCCGCTTGCTTTTTGATAAGCAATATTAAGTTTTTCTGGGTCAGTAATATCACTATTTCTTCTTGCAAAAGCATAAGGAACATTTGTATTACTATCTTCAGTAACTTCACTTATAAAAGGATTCGGAACTTGTTCCATAGAACTAAAAGTATTCATATCAGAAATATTTAATGGTCTTGTATATTGGTCATTAATTTTTTTATTACCACCAGTTACATATTTAGAACGTTTAGCAGTTTTAGCCGGTTTAGACGTTGTAGACTTACGCACTCCGCCCGTAGAGGGAAATGGATATAACTTTGTTATTCCATTAACTGTAACTGAATAAAGTCCACCATTACGAGCTTTCTTTCTAAGCTCAGGATACTTACGATAAACTTTAGCTTTAACATCACTACGACCATGAAGACCAGCAAGTCTTAACGCATCTCTTGCATCAGCTTTAGTAGGAATAGGATAACTTCTATGTCCACCAGCAAAGTCTCCAGACTTAACACTTGGATAAGGCTTAGACTTTGACCCATAATCTTTATCTCTACTTAATCCACCCATACGTTTCTTTTTAGTACCATCATCATTAAGTTTATTACGTTTCTTAAAACGTTCTTGAGCATTAAAAACAGCATTAGGATTATCGCCCTGCATTACACGTTGAGCAGGAGATTTACCATTAAGAAAAGGCTGAGCACTAAATACTTTAATTTCATTTTTACCAACGTGCATAACTTCACCGTCTTCAACTTCAAGACCAGTACGAGGATTCTTTCCTATATCAATACCACCGGTCTCATGTTTACGCCCAGACATATAATAGTAGTTACGTCCAAGAGGAACAGCAGTTCCACCACGAATTACATTAGGTTTGCGAACTTTACGATTAGACATATATAATAGAAAAATATTAATTATTATGACTTAATTCCAGTCTCATATATCCACTTTATATTAAATATGATATAGTTATAAGCTGACATAATTTAGTAGAATATGAAGCTAATAACAGCTATTTACGGCCTCCGCAAGATTTTTTAGTCCTACCTCCGCATTTGCTTTTGGCCCGGCCTCCGCATCGCATATAAGCAGCATTAGGATTAATAAGATTATCAGGATTAGCAATATAATCAGGCTGTTTAATACTTTCCTTTGCAGTTGCAGTATAAGGAAGACCACGTTTAATAGTGGTATCCGCTTTATTTACAGTAGAATTAATAATATTACTAAGAGCATTTGTAGCTCCACTTATAACAGACGTAGTATCTTCAAGCCCCCATGATGCTTTCTTCCTACCACCACAAGCAAATTTTTTAGCATTAGAAACTATATTACGAGAATTAACCTTAGTCTTTTTCATTTTACCACCACTTTTAAAAGTTACTTTATCATTAAATTGATTAACATATTCTTGATTATTATAGGCATTAGAAAGATTCGCAGCCATTTGATAAGTATCATTTTTATTTTGAGCAATTTGCTGTTGTTCAGCTTGTTTTTCAGCTATTTTCTTAGACTGAGAACCAGCAATTAAACTTCCAGCCAAACCAGTAATACCTCCAATTACAGCACCTAAAAATGCTTTATTCTGTTTTATTTGTCTTCTTTTCATATACTTTCAGCATTAATAAAATTACCATCTACATATTCTATTTCTACTTGTTGTTCTTTATTAAATGTAAATTTAACAACAAACCAATGTCCAAATATACGACTACATTCTTCAGCTATATGCTCTTTATTAATATATGGAACAAGATTATTTCTAAGAGCATTAAAATGCCAATTACCAAAACGCCAATAAGGTTTTGTATAATTCATGACAACATTCACTTCGTTTGCAGCATTATCAAAAGTTACATCTATATCTTTAGTATCACAGTGAACATTATAAACTCTTAAAAAATCAGCAGCATATAAGTCGAATGTTCCCTCTACGGGGGAATAATTATTAGCAGCAACGGAAGTAACAATCTGAACTTTATATATTAAACTTTCAATATACTTCATCATATAATAATTAGCGTTCAGCATTACTTCAATATAAGCATTATTAAAAGTATTATCTGAATAAACATTAATTTCAGACTTTTTTGTTCCATCATATTTAGATATAAGATAAATATTTTCTTTAGTATTATATCCTCTATTATATCTATAACTATGCAAAGATACAAAAGTATTTGTTCTATAATTATAACTTAGAACAATATCTTCTTGATTATCTTTTATGAAACAAATTAGCAAACGATTACGTTTTTTATCATCAGTAAAATGAACATTATAACCTATTAATTTATTAACAAAATTATTAATGTCATCATCTATATAAGTAATATTGTTATTATCATATTTATAAAATCTTCTTGCGTCAGCATCATAAAATATATATCCAAAATTACCTATAATACCAGAGTATTCTTTTTGAATGCCAGCATAACCAAGTTGACTTGTAATGACTTCTTTATAATCAATATCCCAAATATCAACAGAACTAAGTTGAAGATTACTATCTTCATTAGATTTAATACTATTTGTAGAATTAAATAAAAACATACTATGTTGAGTATGAACAATAAAATAATAACCAATAGATATAAGTTTAATTATATCTCCTTTATTTTCAGTTATAATTTTATATTGTTCAAGACTAAATTCTCTCCACGAATTAGTATGAGATTCATCTTGTAGTATATTACTTCTACGAATAGTTTTAGTATAATTATTTTCATAAGTATTATTAGGATTATACCAATCAAGACTTTTAGGATAATTACTATCAACAGTAGTATTATTTTGTTGATATAAATCAACAGTATTTTTACATTCTACAATATTACCAACAATAAATGTTTTTTCATTTTCATTTGTAGTATTAAGACCTTCAATAGGAAAAAATGTAGTTACAGGATTATTATTAAACTTAAGAGTTTCAACTGGAACTTCAGAATATCCATACCATATATAATTAGTTAATACTTTATATTGTGCATCTACACTATTTTCTTCTTGAAATATTTTAATAGCATCATTATAATAAACATTATTAAAAACAATAGCGTGATTTAAACTTACAAACGCAGTTTGAGTATTAACTATTAGATTAGAATATAAATTATAATTTATATCACTACAAGGAATAAGAGTTTTAACTTCATTATTATAGAAATTATAAGCATCGTCCAAAATAAGAGAAGCTATTTTTTCAGTAACACTACTTTCTCTTTCTCCTAAAGTAAGAACAATACAAGTAGAAGATAGTATATTATTAAAACTATCAGCAGCTCTAATTTCTTTATTTGTTATAGTTATATCTTCATAGTCATCATTATATTTATATAGATATTTAGTTTGGTCAAATACTTTTTTATTTACATAATCATTATTAATAACAGCGAATGAATTATAAACTCTAAGTTTATTAAAATTAAAATCTATAGAATCAGCAAAATTAAGTTCATCAGTATAAAAACAAATTTCTCCTTTATCGTTTACATTGGTGACACCATTAAGTTTAACCGCTTTCTCTAATTTTTCATAACTAATAAAATAACCTTTGACTCCATCTGGAACAGAAGTAAGATTAAATCTTAAAGTAACTTTAAAATTATCTCCTGTGGAACCAGTATTATTTGGAACAGGAATATATAATAGTAAATTATTTAATTTATTATATCCTTTCTCAATAGTAGTATTAACATTAAAATTAGATATATTAAATCCATTACTAATTTGCCCATATTTATCAATAAAATGAACAAAGAAGTTATAATATTGACCAGGATAAATTCCAACAGTATTAAGTTCTTTTATAACATTAGAACTATTAGAAACAGCAAAAGTATTAATTTTAATTAATCCTGGTACACTATCAGAAGACTTAGAATTATCTTGTACCATTACTCCATATTTATCAGAAGCACTACCACTTCCAGGAGCATTAATATAAACAACTGTATCAGGACAACCATTAGGAGTAATATCGTCCAAAACTCCATTTCTATTAACAAATACTTTTCCATATCGAGTATTAGTTAAAGAATCTTGAAATTGATAAAACGGAGCAATAATAAGGTTTTTAGCATAAATTTGTTCAGTCTTACTTCCATAGGTTATAGTAATAGTACTATCTTCATCTATATCAGAAAGAGTTACAAATTCATATCTAAGACCACTCATTTTCGTATTTTGAACAATAGCCCCAACGGCGTTATAATAATAAAATCCATCTTCATGTAAATTACATACTCTTCTAAGATTATAATCATTAGTAGTATATTCAGCAATTATTTGTTCTGGATTATAATCATAGAGATTTAAATCTACATTAGTATTTATTTGAGTAATAGAAAGATTAATGTTAGAAAGTTTATCTTTAACTTCATTTTCAATAGAATGTTCTTTATAATTAGCAATATAAAGTCTATTATTAACAGTAGTTAATGTTTTAACATTATAATAATTATTATAAGTATTAATAATATCAACAGCAGAAATTTCAACTACGCTATTATTACTAAAAGTAAATTGATTAATATCAATTAAAATATCATTAGTTCTATATGCTTTTGTAGTCGATTTATTAACACATATAAAACCTAATTGATAATAATCATAATTAGTATCCTTATCATTTACATTACAATTAAAACTAATTTTACTTACATCAGTATCGTCAGAAACATAAGTTTCAGCATAAGAAATAAAAATACCTTTTGGATTCCTATCTCCAGGTGCATCTTTAGATATATATTGACTAAAAAATCGAGTGCCATTAAAAGAATCTACTAAAGCATGAGTATTAGTATCAAACCATTGGGTATAAGTATCTTCACTAATTTTATATCTTATAAATATATAATACCATCCTTTATTAGCACTTCCATCAATATAATTAATTCTTACTTTTGGAACATTAACTTCTGGACAAATACTATGAAGAACAGACTTTTCTAATTGATTTTCATTTTGACTACTAATTTTATCAAAAGCCCCTAAATTAATAACTTTAAGAGGAATAGAATTATTATCGTCTTCAAAATATTCACTAAAAGCAATAATAAGATTGTTATTGTTATAAGTAAAAGTTCCTATAATAGTACCATTATGATAATCAGTAGTAGTAGCATATTTTACAGAATCTAATTCTTCATTATATCTATATATATCAATAGTTGCAGAAGGAGCATCTGTAACAATAAAAAATATAAGTTCTTTATTACAAGAAATAACAGATTTAATTTCATATAAAACATTATTTCCAATTAAAGAAATTAATTTATCATTAATAGCACTCGAACTAATAATAGGTTCAGTTTGAATGACAGCATTGTCATTACTTACCATCATGTTCATAGCATTAATAACACCGCCATTACTAACTTCACTTGGATGTTTATTTAGATTAAGTTTAGGAACAACTTGTGGCATAATTATATAATATTATTTTAAATATTTCATTTTGAAGCTATATACAGCTTTATAATATCTGGGCTTATTAATTAATCACCTTATATATCAAAAACGAATATATAGCTAATAATAGCTATTATCTGCGAGGGTCAAAAGTATTAATATAGAAGTTGCTACGGAGAATTTTAGTAATATCTTCGTCACTATTAAATTGATTAGCAAGAACACTACGACGAGCTTCATCTTTTAATCTAAGCCATTCAAAATAAGGATTAGTTCCATATTGAGAAGCACTTAAATTAAAAATTTTATGAACATAGCCTCTACAAAGCATCTTATACATACAATAATAAACAAGAGCTTCAATCAGTACACCATTATTAGGAATAACTGGAAGCTCATAACCAAGACTTGTAGGTTCAGTTTTTACCGCATCATATTCAATAACAATACAATCAGTATCAAAATTCAATTCTATTTTATTACAATCAACAAGAACATAATTACGTTCTTTAGCATTATCTTGTCCAAGATTATATTCATTAATTCTATAACGACCAGGCCACTCTTTATCAGCATTAAGAGTTTCTGCAACAAGATAATCTGGGGCAGTAGCAATAGGATTGTTAGTTTCATATAGTCCAGCAGATGCAGAAAGTTCTATCGTTCCAGACTTTGGCACTCCGCCCGTAGAGGAACAATCACATCCATCTTGTGCTTCCTTAGCTTCTTTTATTTTACAACCATTAGAATCATATACTTTAATATTATTATTATCAATAGGACAAGAAGAAGTAGCAATTCTATCTTTAACAGCAAGTTTTACTTTCTTACGTTCAAGACAAAGACAATCAATCATAGACATAGCATCTATACACCAAGCACTAACACGAGGTATCCAATCACTATTATCAGGATTAAAATCATTATCAATTTTAGCTATTATGCGCTCCACGTTGGTATTTGTTTTGTTCAGCGTTACGGACATAATTTAAATATTTTGTTGGGTCTTTATATAAAAGAATATTAAGTTTATACTTAATATCTACTTGAAGATTATAAATATCTTCTTCAGTATGACATAGTTCATCAGCCATTTTTGTATAAGACATCCCTCTATATTTTTTAGCAACATATTCGGTATGTTTATAATCATAGCTGCCGGATTTAACTATTTGAGATTTAAGAAAAGTAAATTCATACCAATCAGTATTCTCTTTCCAAACACGATAATCAACTCCATTATAAGGAATTTTACGAGCTGCATACCAAGCAGCTTCTTTTTCATCATAAAGTTTAACACCTTGAGCAAGAAGTTCTTTTTTACGAGCATAAGTAGCTGCATAATCAAGATGAACTTTATTTTTCATTTTAGTAGCATCAAGTTTCCAATGATTACATACATAAGTACCAATACCATAGGAAAACTTATATCCCATACCTTGTAAAATACATTTATGTACTTTATTATAATAGGCAGCAATATATTTACGATATTCTCCGAATTTAATATTCTTACGTTTCTCAGTAAGAGCAATCATTCTACGACATCTATGTTCTACACGAAGTATATTACAATATTTAATAACTTGAAGTACAACAATTCTTTTAGGATGTTCTTCTATACTTGGTAGAAGTTTAATAAGAATACCATAAAGATGTTCTTTAGGATTATATTCTTTTCTAACCCATTCTTTTTCATAAATATTAAGATTAATATTAAAATTAGATTTAAGAATATCTTTATTAGTATCAATATATTTATAACATTCATCTTTTGATGCAATAGTTAAATCAAGTTTATCTTTATACTTATCTGCATCAATTTTAGCGTTATGAATAAATTGAAGATAAAAATCTTTAATAGTAATATCTGGCAGCATAACAATACTTTATTTTACAATATTAGCAGAAGGAATTTCATTAGTATCTCTAATAACATTAGGATTCCAAGTTTCAAGAATAAGTTTCTTAACAGTACCAATCATATCTTCAGGAAGTAGAAATTCGTCGTTATCATCTATACTATCTATATCTAATTTTCCATCAACAGTTTCAGTTTGAATAATGTGAGGATATTCAAATACAGATTCAACAACAATAGCTCCAAGATTTTGAAGTTTATTATCTTCAGGTATATTAACATAAATATATTCGTTAATATAATCATAAGTAATTACAGGACACATTCCTGGTAGTTTAGCATAATAACGAGAAGATGCTTCTTTAACAAAAGCAATTTCAATAGTATTTCTTACTCCAGCAGTACGAACTGAATGAAAAGGAAGATTATTAAGCAGACGTGTAGGACGAGGAACTTTATTAGTAGTTCTTTTAATTCGTTCTTTAACAACATCTTGAGAATTAGCTAAATCTCCATCAGGAACATCAGTAAGAGTAAGTTTAAATCTCTGTTGTAGAATTTTATCAGTATAATTATGATTGCCATAACTACGACGTATAGCTTCATTACGAGCATGAATTATACCAAGTTTAATAGCTCTACGAACAGGAATACTGTCAGGTTGCTTCACAGAATGAGCAATTTCAGAAACAAGTTGATTAATCGAACTCATATCAATAATAAGTTTAATAGTAAATATATAAATATAATTATTCTCCACAAATATAATAGTTTTACCTAAAAGAACAACGGCCAACCTATAATTTTGTTCAAAAAAAATTGCAGTAACATTATCATCAAGATATGCTACTGCAATAATAATAAGATAAACATATTAAACTATTTCATACCAATCAATTGGATTACCATTACCAATCATAGTTTGCATCCATCTTCGAAAAGTAGTACCACTATCAGCATCAATATCATCTACTGTATCTTTTATATAAAGAGCAAGATGATATTCATCTTCAATAGAACTTCCAAGATAATCAGCTTTGCACATAGTAGCAGCAAAAACATAATCATACATTATCTTATTTTTAAGTTCTATATTATGTTTAGCAAGAAGTTCATCAACATAATCTTTAGTATAAGGTTCTACGGCTTCTTCACGATTAGTTTTAGGATTACGCTTTCTCATAAAACTAACAGCATAATTATATGCTTTACGATTAAAATGAAAACCATAATTACTAATATACCTTTTCATTCCAGTAGGCATATCATCATATATATCTAATGGCGTATGTTTCATATCTATAAAAATAAAGATAGGAGCATTTCTGCTCCTATCAATTACTTATTAATAACGACCATAGCGACCACCGCGAGCATAACGGCTTCTACCACCTTGCCGATACATACTTCTACCACCGGCTGCGTACTCGTCTCTTTCTTCATCATCGTCATAGTCATAATCAGAACCACTTTTCATATCTTCAAGACATTCAGCGACTTTACTAAGACACTTAATACTCTTTCCAATATGTTCCATCATATTATCAATCTTATCTTCACTAATTTCTATCATATACATATTATTGTCCTCCTTGTTTTACGTTTATCATTTGAGACAGCATAGCTTTAATATCGTTAATACCATGTTCCATATTACCAACTCTACTTTCAAGATTATTGAGTTTATTCTCTTGCTCTTTCTCCTTAGCATACTTAGGATTAAGTTTAGCAAAAATCTCATCTTGACTTTCAATAACAGCTTTATGATAATCTATACTTTCGAGAGCTTGCTTACTTGTTTTAACAGTTCCTTCAAATTCTTTTGTCATGTCTTCAGCATTATCAGAAATAACAATACCAGCTGAAGGACTAAGAATAGACATATTTGTAGGAATCTTTTTAAACTCATAAACTTCTCCATTAACATCTACCTTGATATCCATTTCCTGATTAGTAAGACCATAAAACTGTGGATTAACTTTAGCTTCAGTAACTTTACCTATTTTAAGAACAGGTTTATTATTCTTATCTAAGATATAGAATAAGCTATTTTGTCCTAATGTACTAAACATAGATTAAATACCAGTTAAAAGTTGCAATGTGCTACCATCATAAAAAGCAAGATAAACACCAGATTGGTTAAGTTCAGCAGAAGTAACTGCAGCACCACTAAGAGTAGTGACAGCTTGCTGTTCACCATCGGTATCAAATATAATAGGAACGGCAGTAGAAGGAGCAGTGTAAGCAGAAAGTCTAAATATAATTAAACCAGCAAAGTTTCTATTATAGAAAGCATTACGCTGGAAACTATATGTAACAGCAGTAGAACTAACACTTACTCCGGTAGCTTCAATTCTTGGAATACCATTCCTATTAGCCATAAAGAAAGGATTAAACAAACTCATAATTTATCCCCATTGACCAAACGGTAAACCAAATCCAAGTCCAAGACCATATTGAGCAGCAACACAAGTAGGTACTCCTACAACAGGAGAATAAGGTATAGTTGTAGTCTCAGGAAGTTTACATTTAACTCCATCTATATCTTTTTGCAAAGCTGCAACAGCGGCACCAATAGGAGCAGTAGCTTGCTGTATCATCTGACCAAAGATAGCAGTCTGTTGTCCATTATTAATAACAACAGCTTGTTCAGCAATCTTACGGTCACGTTCTGCAAGTTCTCTTTGATACTCACGAAGTTCAGCAGCACGCTGACCTGCGATAACCTGCGAAGTATTCTCACGAATAGCATCACGAAGTTCACAAGTCTGCTGAGCAGCAGCATAACCAACTTGAGCAAAACCTCTTTCCTGTCCAACAGCAATACCATTAATTGCCTGCTGAAGAGTATTTGTCTGCTGACAAGTAGCAAGACGCTGGTCACAGCAACACTGTGCAAGCTGAGCAGCAAGAGCATTGTTACCTGCTTGTATAGCATTAATAACTTGCAGACCAGACATTTCAGACTTACTTCCAACTTGCTGAATAGAAGAATTAATAGAACACAAAGCATTCTGAATGGCTTTACTATCGCAGTTAAGCATAGAAGAAAGTTCAGACAGTTTAGAAGCATTACCTTGAATAAGCTGCTCAAGACACTGACGACCAGCATCATTGTTCATCATATTACCAAGATAAGCAGCTCCGTTACCGTCACAATTTCCCCATCCAAAGCCATTGCCATTGCGACCAAACAAAACAAGTAGGAAAAGAATCCAAATAAACCAACCACCATTATTTGCACCAAAACCATTACCATTTTGAAGAGCAAGAATAGTGTTCGCATCAATACCCCTCTGATTAAGAAGAGGTATCAGAGTGTTCAGAACGTTGTTATTAGCATCCTGACCAAAAACATAAGTTTTAGTTTCACTCATAACTTTACTTTTTAAATTAATAATTAGATTAATACTATTGTAATCGATTACAACTCAAAGATAAGCATGAGCAAAACTAAAATAGACATAATTACAATTTTACTTGTAACTATGTCTATTCCAACACTTTATGATATAATATGTTCACAATATTAATTTAAGGATATATTTCTTTATAGCGTTTAATACGATAAAGAGTAGCTTCATCAAAATCTTTCTCACTCCAAGAAAGTTCTTTAAAGCCAGCTTCTTTATGTCCAGGAGGAATAAGACCAAGTTTAAGATAATTATCAAACGTACTTAAACTACAATGAAGAATCCTATCACATGCTTCACGTTTACTTATACGTTTAATACCACGATTTAATTTTGTTAAATCTTTAATAATAGAATCAAGTTCTTCTTCACTATGATTACTATTGCCGGCATCAATATTCTTAATAGCTTCTTCAAGAAGACTACGAAGAACTCTAATACGAGGACTAATCATTTTTGTTTTATATGTATTATAGTTGCTATAATTATAAATATGGCTGCAATAATATGATATGTAATAAGAAGTTGAATATCAGAAATAGGAATACCAATTATTGCATCATAATTAGCGATACAAAGATTGATAAAATTAGCAGTTATTATAAGTCTATGCCAAACACAAAAATGAAATATATAATTGCAAATATAAATAAGAAAAGTAGTAATAATAGAATTGCCAATAAGAAAATCAGTACCATAACTTATTCTTCTATCAATATCAAAATAATAAATAATATTACTTAAAAGCATACCCGCCATTTGTATGACGGGTATGAACTTAATCAACAACATTAATAACTTTCTCATTACTTAGTGGTTTTCTTTCCACCAGCACCATATTGTTCTTTATTTCCAGTTCCAGTAGGTCTTTTAGGACCAGCAGTTCCTGTACCACGATTTGGACGTCCCATAACTTTATGAATTTGAAATTATACCTGCACTTTTAAGATTAGCAATAAGAGTATTAACTGTACTTATTACCGTAGCAATTTCATCCTCACCTTCGAGAGGCGCAATAGTAGTAGCTTGTTTAACAAGTCCTAATGCTTCTTTTGTAGCAGCATTATAAGTTTTTATATCAGTCTTTTTAGCATATCCTGATACATCTGGAATATCAGTCTTTTTAGCATATTGTGTCATATCAGGATTAACTCCTTCAAGAGCAGCATTCATAAGTTGAATATAAATATCAAATAGAGCTTCTTTCTGTTCTCTACTTATAGGAAATGACTTAAAAACATGTTCAAGTTTAGCTTTAATTTCAACTGTGTTCATAACTTAAATATTTACTTCATTATACCATTCTTTACTATTTAATAAATTATTTAACTCATTTGAATTGTGAGTATAAGTAGGATAAGTCCATTCAATAATACCAGTATCTTCTGATGGCAAAGTAGAAAAACCAAGAGCATTTCTTTTATTAATCAATACTTCTTCATGAACAATAACTTTAGTACCATCAATAGATTTTCTCATAGTGGAAAGTTCTTGTTCAGTAAATATAGTTTTCATGTCTTTAATAGGAACAATTATAAATCTCATATTTTAACATCTCCTTCAATAAGATTATATTTAACCCAATTAATTTCTTCATCTGTAAGAGTTCTGTCAAAGAGAATAAAGGAATATAGAGATATATTAGAGTGCTGCATAGCACCCCTTAACCCAAATAATACTAATCTATCACCACCAAGAAAGTTACCTTTACTAATAACCTTTCCGTTATAAGAAGTAGGTGTTTGATAAGTAATGTTTTCAGCAAGAGTTCCTATAGCTGTTGCCACTCCAAAACTATAAACTTCTGGATTACCATTTAAGTTGAAACGTTCAAATATAAATTCTCCATCAGTAGTAGAATTTGACTTAGAAGAAAAAGTAGCAAAAGTATCATATTCTGTTTTTATCCATTTTCTCTTAGCAATAACAGTATAATCTGTGAGTATAGGTAATCCTTCTACTTTAGCATAATCATCCACTCCATCAGATACAAGAGCATTGGGGTATTCTGGTAAAAATTCAATAGTTATATCACAATCTATCTGTGGCATATTGGAAGTAGTAAATATTCTTGGAAAATGACATTGTCCACTGAAAACTACATTTTCCAAATTTGCAGTTCCTATGTCTATTATATGTTCCCCATTATGTATAACAACATTTCCAAACTTTTGATTGGGAGAACCTTCAACATTTTCATTATATAGCCCGTCTATTATTATATCATATCCTTCAGGAAGTCCACTAACTTTAATTTTAAAAGGTTTAATTGTTATAGAGCTGTCAGTATAACTATCAATAAAATCATTAAATTCAATTCTTTTATTGTTATTTAAATAATAATAAATACCAGAATTTGTTGTTGTTCTTGTTATATGTATTTTAGTATTATTGACGGTTAATTTTCCATCGTTAGCCGTGGCAGTGTACCATTTTGTCAAAGTATCAAAATAATACCCACCAATCCCACTCATTCTACTCCAAGCAAAGTTATAACAAGTAGCATCATGGCCATTACCGCTAAGGTCTTTAAGTATAGGATTATTAGCCATATTTTCATTAGTAGCACCTTGTCTCTTAAGGTCATACCAAAGAATAATATTATCTTTTAAAAATGAAGTACCATTTTTAATAAAAGGTACTCCATTAGCATTAGCATTACCAACCATATATTAAAGTATTAGCAGTTGCAGCTGTTATAGCTTTAACTATTACAGGATTCCAACCAGGTGTTAATACAATAGATTGAGCAGCAGTATCATCAGCAGCTGTAACATTAACAGTTATATTACTATCAGTAATATTACAAAGAACTACATTTTGTTCAAATGTAGTATCTCCTTCTGACACTATACCCAAATGTGTAGGATTAAGAAAATTCTGCTTTAATTGAACACCAATTAAAGAATCTAATTTATCTTCCAACTCATCTGTATTAAGATTAACACTTTCAGCTGAAATTTTAATATTAGAAACAGCAGCAATAACTTCATCTAATTTTTCTGTAATACCTTTATCAGAAGTACTACTATTGTTGTTAGCTATCTTGATAAGGTATTGTACAATAGTTTCTAAATATTTCTCATTCATAGTTTATTTATGATATTTACGATAATCAATTCCTAATCTACCAGCAATTGGTTTAGCAAGCCAGCTCCAAGCAACAGGAGCAATAACAATACTATCAATAATAACTATAAGTTTAACATCAGAAAGAAAATAATAAACACACCCGAAAACGAGCGAAACACATACAAATATAATTCTTTTTTGCCAAGTTGTTACAGGTTTTTCCTTATTTATTTCGTCAGTAAATTTAATAAGAACATAAGTAACAACATTGAGAATAAGCATTAGACCAAAGTCAAAATTACTTATAATCTGTCTCAATATCAAGTCCATTGTATTATTTGTTATTAATCATATCTCCAATTAAATTAGCAACAACATTCATACTAAATTGTTTATCATCATTATCAATTTCTTGAACTTTAGCATCAATGCGAAGTAGTAACAAATATATTTGTTCTAATAGTTCTCTATCAGTAAAAGTAATCATAATATTATAATTAATAATATATTAAACATCACTTCCAACACTATCTACCCATTTAGTTCCTGTCCACCAAATAGGTTTATTAAGAGTAGTATCAAAATATTGGAAACCAATGGATATATCTGTTGGACGAGTAGTAGTATCACCTATATTTTTCTTATTTGGAAAAGTAGTTCCTATATTTATATTACTTTTAATAATTTGTTGCATTGAACTATTATATACAATAATATCTTTATAATTAGATGAAAAATATGAAGTTGTAGTTATTAATTTAGTTCCATCAAATACATATTTATTGACATCTGAATCAGGCCCTAAAATAAACATTCCACCAATATCATTTTCATCTATAATTCCAAGAATATATAGCGGTACTTGATTATATTCAATAACTTTTTGTTTAATAATATAATAATTATTATTATAATTTACAGGACGTCCGTTTATTGTAACATTATTATATTCTTTTTTAGAAATATAAGAATTATCAGAAGTTTTACCAATAATTGTATAAACTTTATCAGAAGAAAAATTTATTATAGAATTATAAATATATTCATTGTCGGTAGTTAGAAATGGAACATTATTAATATTAATAATAGAACTATTAATAATAAAATTAAATCTACTTGTGGATATATTAGAAACAGCAGATAATAATCCAGCACAATTTATATTGCAATTATTGAAAACTAAATTACCATATCTATTACCATTCCTTGAACGAAGTATATAGTTATTTGTATCAATAATACAATTATTACAAGTTATTTCAAATTCAACTTCATCTGTTCCTGTAAAAGTAGAATAATATAAAGCATCATCTTCAAGTATATCTTTATATTCTGGATTCTCTTTTATATAACAATTATCAAGAACAAAATTAAATTTATAGTTATATCCTTTTCTACTTTGTGCAAATATAATAGGTTTATATATTTCTCCTGTATTATAAAATTGACAATTAGTAAAATGAGCGGTAGTCTTAAAATTAGGATTCGTTCTAATATCATTAGACATAAAATAAGCAGTACCTTTATTTTTATTAGCACTTTTAAATATACAATTTCTTATATCTAATTCTACTTCAATAAAATCAGTATTAGTATCTTGAACTAATGCACTTACAGTAATATCCTCATCATTAGCATCACATTCAATATTACAATTTTCCATTGTAAACATTGAATAGTTAGTCTTGGTTAACATAACCCATATAACACCTCCCAGAGATTCATTTGTAAGATTATTAATAATAGTAGAATTTTTAATAGTAAAATTATTACAAGTTCCGACAACAATAGGACATACCATCACTATATTATCAATATTTTCATAATTAAAATTAGAAAAGACTATATGTCTACTATGTAATTGAAAACAATGAATACTTCTATAATTAGTTTGATTTATATTTTCAAAATTAATAGTAAGATTATTAATTTTACAAGTATCGACTATATTATCAGAGAAATTTTGTTCCCACGGGCCAACATTAAATATTCTTATATATCTATTATCAGTATTAAAAACATTATCAGAAAATATTAGAATAGAATCATTACCGTCAATAATTATTGAATGGTTAATAAAAGTAAGTCCAATAAAATTTCCATAATAACTATTTTGCGGAGATTGATATAATTTAGATATTTTATAAGTTTTATTTTTCCCAAAAATAATATGAGAACAAACTGAAGAAGCATTTCTAATAGCTAAACCATCATCATTTATTCCATCTCCTTTAGCACCAAAATTTTCTACATTAACATAACTATTATTTATGATACCATTTATATAGCCTCCATATATACTTCCGCCATTAAAATTTAAAGTACACCCTTCAGGAATATTAATAGTCTCTCCATTCAAATCATAATCATATCTAACTTCATAAACAGTATTAGTTTCATTAATCATACTTTGAGTAAGAACATTCTTACCATTAACCCAATTCTTACGAAGTATTTTATAACCAAGTCCGGAAGCAAGAGCTTTATTATATTTCCTATCTTTAAGTTTAATAACATGGCAATCTGCTTCAGTTAAATCTTCTTCATCAACAAGATTAGTAATTTTAGCACCAGCCTTACTAATCATTTCAAGAATACTATTGCTAAGATGTTCAGGAAGAATAGCTTGTTTAGGAATACGAGAAGAAACACTTTCTATATATTGTAAATCAGGAACATATTCCCAATTAGAATCAGCAATCCATTTATACTCATCTTTAGCGTCAACATTACTTCCAAGAAAAGCTTCTGTATAAAGTTTTCCATCTTTCTCATAACTAATCCAAAGTCCATATTTACGAAGAAACTCTGGTACAAGCAATCGAGTAGAAGAAACATTATTAGTATAAGTAACATAAATATGATTATAGCATTTAAATATATCTACAAGATTATTATTACCATTTTCATCAAGTATATTTCGCATATAAGTTAGAGGATATATTTTAGAATAATCCTTAACTCTTTTTTCATAAAGTTGTTTATCGCTCATAACAATCATTATTTAAACAAACATTCCTCTACGGGCAAGCTCAATAGCTATACCCGCAGAGAAAATATCAACTTAACCTTTTATAAAATAAATAGTTTGACTATCTTTAGTACCTAACTCTTCGTATTCAGCAGCAGTCATTACAGTTCCGGCAAGAGTACTATCCAATTTTATCTTATCAGCAGCAGTTATAATACCTGCTTGAGTGCGTGAAGCAACAGGTAACTCTTCATTATATTCTTGGTCTTCTCCGTTAGCTTTATTAAAACTATAATAATTAAAATTTACACTATCAGCAGTCGCACTAAATGGGTCAATACTACTAACAAGACCACCGGGAATACTATCTAATAAAGCTTTATCTTCTTTACTCATAAGACCGTTAGCAGTAGTAGCAACATCATAAGTTCCACCAGGAACATTTACTACAAGTTTACCATTTTGGTCTTTCTGAATAGGATAAGTTCTACCAGCTTCAGATGTAGGAGGATTAGCAGTTACAGTTTGTCTTGTAGCAGAACCTATTTTTACAAGACCTTCAAGAGCATCAGTAGCAGAACCACCAGGAATAACTCCAGATAAAGTAAAAGATTGTTCAGTTTCATCTTGAGTTAAATATTTAATCCTAACTGTAAGATTTCTACCAACAAATCCATTAGTACCTGTTGTAATTTGAGCTCCACCTATTTCAAAAGTAGCATCTTGAATTTGCCAAACACTATCGTTAACTAAACCTTCAAGTTCAGTATATTTTTCTTTAAGGTCTGCTACATCAGCAGAAGAATCAGTACCTGCTTTAAATTCTCTCCATTTGCCAGTAGTTGGGTCAGCACTATTAGAAGATTTATATTCATAACGTTTACCATCTTCTTTACAATATGAAAGATGTCCATCGTCAAGACTTGTCTCAGGATATGCTTTCATAGCAGCAAGAGTCTCAAAGCTATCTCTTTCAAAATTAGACTTTTGACCTTGATAATTAAAATTATCACCAATTAATAATGACATAGTTATATATTAAGAATAAATTTGTTTAAATGTGTCAATAGTAGTAGCATCGGTAAGAACATATACATAATATGTCTCATCCCAAACAGTAAGTTCTGTACGAGTATAAGAATTAATATATTCAAAGTTATTAGCATCTTTAATAGAAGTCAAAGCTCCAAAAGATTTAGGATAAGCATAACAAACTTTTTGATTATTAAGAGAAGTATTTCCGGTATAACCTCTACCATTCTTAACAGATTTAGTTAATGCCTTAATAGCTTCTTCGGTAGGACTAAATCCTGCAGCAACAGGTCCAAAATAACTTGGATTAACAAATGTAGCAGAAGTACTTCCTTGAACTGTAACTCCATCTTTAGTAGCTTTAACTATATAAGTTGTATTAGTAGTTACATTATCATAATCTTTACTTAAAAGAGTATTAGTTAATGTCTCTCCATTAATAATAAGAGTATCAGGAACTATAGAATTGCTTCCCTCTCTAATAATCCATTCAACAGTAATATTTTGAGAAGTACGCTTTTCAAATAGTCCTCCACCACTAACACTAATAGTTAACGGGAATAATTCTTTATTAATACGATTAATAGCTTCAGTAATAACTTTATTTTGAACAGGATTCTCTGATTCAAGAGATAGGCTATCATCAACGCTTATAGCTTCAAAATCTTCAAATTTATCATCTATATAAGTAGTAAGATATTGTTTAAGTTGCTGAATAAAATCAGCATCATCAAATGAAGTAAAACAATCAGACCAATTGTTATCAAGTTTCCAATCATCGTCAACAATAGAATTACTATTTATATAACGTTGAGTATAAATTACATTATCTAAATCTTTAAATACAATAATAAGACCTTTGCGACGCATATCATTACCTACGGCAAGTCTTGTAGCTTCTCTACTACCTTTAAAAGGAATATAAATACAATTAAATAAAGATAGTATTTGGTCAAGACGAGTTCCAGTAATACCATCAAAAATAGCTTGTATTACACTTACAGAAAATACATCTTTATCTTTTACTCCTCCATTTTCTGTATCAGTAACTATCTTATATAGTTGCTGAAGAGTAGAAGCATTATATGTTTCACAAATATTATTATTCTTATCCATATTAGTTTACTTTTTCAGTTCCATCAATATAAATATGCCAATTCTTAGCATTAGCTGCGGTAATCATTTCAGAAGTAATTTTAGTTTCCCATTCAGAAGGACAATGAAGTTGAGCAGAAGCAGCTTTTGCCCCCGCTGGGTTATAATGAGTAATAAGTTCTATATCTACAACATGGTCATAATCATTTACAATATCGGAAGCTCCTGTTCTTTTAAATAAAAATCTCCCAGTAGTTCCAGCAGCATTTGTAATTGCAGTAGTACCATTAGAAAGATTTGTCTGAGTTCCTCCTGTATCCCAAATAAGAATATCATTATCTTGTAGACCGCTTACGTTAACTGAATTATTAATAGCTTGGGTAGTATAGAAGAAACTTGAATCAGAAGATTCTGCCATACGTCTTGCATTATATAAATGGCTATTATTTCTTCCACGTAATTCAGCTCCACTAATACTTGAAATACCAGAACACCAATTAGCAGAGTAATATTGCCACCCATTATTTAAGAAATCATTATTAGTACTACTAATAGATGTATCAGGATTATAAGTAGTTAAATCAGTAAGATTATCAAATAGGTATTTAATAGATTCTGCATCAAGAGATGGAAGATAACCGTGTTGATTATTATCATCAAAATTTACATAACTACCATTAAGACCATATATTCTTACATCAGTAAGAGCAATGCAACCTTCAAACATTTTATAGGCAGGACTATTATAGTTTTCAACTTGTTCAAGATTTATATAACTCATTCTAAGAACAGGACCTATTTTAGTTAGTTTACGACATAGCTGAAACGATTGAGCGCAACTAATAATTCTAATATTATTAGAATTAGCAGTTCTATCATCTCCATGTTGCGCTATTTCTGTAAGATTATAACAATAACTAAAAGCATATTGAAGTGGAACACCATACATAGCATCAACGTCAGCTGCTGAAGTCCAATCAATAATATCAGGAAAATATGAAATATCACTCTTTTCACACATCCCGCTACAATCTCTTGCTCCTATAAATTTATTAGATGGATTACCATTTTTGTCCAACACTTTGATAGTCTTAATAGTGCAGTCTCTAAACATGAATTGAGAAACACTAAGTTTAAGATTATCTTGAAGAAATTGAAAAGTAAGAGTATCAAGAGTAGTACCAATAATCCAGTTCCTTAAACTTTGATTAGCAAAACAACCATCAAACTTAATGGTCAAGTCACCACTTAAATTAGAACCATTAAACTTAATGGGCAAGTCACCACTTAAATTAGAACCATTAAACCAACCATTGGTAATTCTATTATTATTATCGTCTGAAGTATAATTAGAATAATTAGGATTACTTTCTGAAACTTGAAAATCTTCAACCATAATTACGGGATGAGTAAGAAGATAGTTTTTAATATTATCCCAAAATTCAGTATTAAAAATAGCATGAGCCCATTGAATAGGTTTTATACCAGAATTATCTTTAGGAAGAATATAATTCTCATAGTCAACTGTCTCGGGAAGAATATATCCATCTAATTCAGAAGAAACACCGGCCATATTCATTTTATAATAATCATGAATAGTAGGTTCTTCATCATCATCACCTTTCCAAGTATCAGTTATCATTCCATATTTAATCCAACAATTCTCAACAGTTTTATCTTTATGATAAACTTTAGTATCGCCAATATTTACATCCCAGCATTCAACAGAAGAATTATCAGCGACTTTTAATATTTTATAATGATAACTAAGTCCAGTTATATCTACTCTTACTTCAGAAAGCTTTTGACGAATAAAATCAAGACTATTTTCTTCCCATGTAATTTTTAAAGCTCTATCATTAGCTTTAACTTTTCTAATAGTAACAGTTCTCTTATCTTCTGATATAGTTATATCAGCATTATTCATAATAGTAAAGGTACAACCTTCAATAAATGAATCAAGGAATTTAATAACAATAGGATGGTCACCAAAATCATAAGCATTATTACTTCCAATAGTACTATTGCCATCTGCACTACCATAAAAACATATTGAAGCATTCCAATCAGACGTACCCCAACCATTATCAGGAAAATTTTTATTAATACCTCCTGTTAAATTCTTATTAATACCATCTTGGACATAGCCCCAATTATGAGAACCTCCATCAACATCTTTAAGACCACCACTCGGAATTCCTAAATCCCATGGCCACCAATAAACATTCCAGTCTCCATTACTTGGAAGTAGAGTCAATCCATGAACATAATATCCTCCGCCATCTCCACTATATTTATACCAACTATTGAAAAGTTCTTCTCCATAAGATTGAATATATATGTCGTCGAACATTATAGCATTAGGATTATTAGCTCCTATTTTAAGATTATTAATATTAGCCATAACAAATAGTTTAATAGCAACTCTATTTAAGAGCTGCAAGTTGTCTTTTCACTTCTTCTATAATAGCATTAGAAAGACCTTCTCTTGTAATATAAGTATCATGAATAACATTACCTAAAGCATCTTTAGTAGCTCTATCGGCATAAGTTTCATCTAACTTTGTTTCAAATTCACCAAAATCACGTGAATGAACAGCTTTATATTTATTAGCAAAAGCAAATGCGGGAGTATTAGTATTTTTCCAATTACCTTTTTCAATACAAACATAAAGAATTGCATCTTCCATAGTAGCTCCAACAAAAGCATAATCACCAACCTCTGGATAAGATACAGAATTTACAAGAAGACATTCATTAAGAAAATAACCTTTGAACTTATCAATATTATCATAAATACTTATCCAGCAGTCAAGTTTATTCCAATCATCAACAGTATCAGAATTAAACTGATAAAGAAACCATTCAGAATCTCCATCTTGACTTGCTGTATTAATACCATAAAAACCAAGAATAAGCCCAGGTCGTTTATCTTCTGCACCAATAGCAGTGATAGCTGTTTGAAGAGTATATTTGACAAGTTCATGAGTATTAGGGTCAATATCAGAAATAATAATAATATTATTGTCTTTATATCCACCAGAACCAATAGGTTGCCAATACTCTTGATTTTCAATACTTACTCCTGTAGGTACATCTTTCTTAGCAATATAACTACGACCTGTAATAGGATGTGTAACAACATCTATACGTTCATAACTATTTGCTCTTGTCCAATCACCAGCAGGAGTAAGACAAACTTTACCAAGATTTTTATAAGCAGATTTCATAAAATTATTAATTATTGTGACTTATTTTAAGGCTGTCTGACAGGCTTTTGCTCATAGATTATAAAGAGTATCGGAGCGTATGTCCGAAAGTCCATGAAGCTAATAATAGCTAAATTCAGCCATTTTGATAATTATTGTCTATATTGATTATTGGCAATTGCCCGTAGAGGAATCAACATCAATATCAGTCTCACTTGTATCAGTAACAATCAAATCATCATCTTTAATAGTATAAACTTTACCATCATCTTTACTTTCAAGATATTGTTCATAAAGTTCTCCCGTTTCAGCATCAACTATAAACTTAACATCATTGCCACAACTAACCATAGCTTTAAGTTTACCATCTTCAGTTACAGCAAGAGGCACGGTAGACTTATAAACATTCTTACCAGAACCTTTATATATAAGTTCAAGTTGTTTCTCAATATAATCAATAAATAGTGCAGCTTCTTTATCACGGCCTAAAGTACGACAAGTAATAGCTGACTGAAACAAGTTCCAACAAGTAATAATATTCTTACTATTGCCTTTACATACAGCATTACAATCATCAACAATTGTTCGACCGAAGTCAGCCATATACGTCAAAAGTTTGTGATAAACACAAACATATTCAGCTGGAATAGTAAGATAAACATATTCAGGATTAATCTCCTTATATGATTCTTGTTCTTTATTGTCAAGAACATGAACTTCATTATAGCTATCCGACATAACTTAATTTATTTATAAAATTAGAAATATTATTAAGTTGAGTAGAATTAAAAACTTCAATATTTTCCATACAATGAATAAGTATTGAGAATAGCATTGGAACACAATAGTCGGATATAAAACCAAGTTCAAGTCTTTTAATATTATCAGATTGCATATCTGCAAGAAGACTATTATAGTCGTCTATTAGAGTTTGTCTTAGTTTATCATCCATAGTATTATCCTTTTATAGAATTATTTATGACATAGGTAATATAAGATTGAAATTTCAGATTAATCTTATTAGAAAAATTAAGTATTTTATCTTCAACATTAAGTTTATCATTATAAATACTTGCAATTATAGCTTGCTCCACTTCTCCTATCCATTCTTTTTTAAGATGAGTAGAAACCTTTTCTCCACTAAGTTCATATAGAGATAAAGTAGAATAAGTAGTATAATATTCAGCATTGGTAATATTCTTAATATTGGCAAGTATAGTTTCTTTATTAATGTCAATATGATTATTGATAAGAGTGTCTACAACAAACTTAATTAATTTATAAGCTGAATGATTCATAGAATCTGTAATTGCGGCTTTACATTTGTCTTTATCTCTTTCAATAGTACTTTTAGTAATAGTATTAATGAATGTACTTATATTAGTTATAGATTTAACAAGTTCAGAACTAATCTTTGCTTGAGCTTTATCTTTTTTATTATCTATAATCTTTACAACAATCAAGTATAGAGCAACTACAATAGCAGGAGTTATACCTTGCGCAAGAGCTTCACCTAAAATATCCATAGTTTTATAATGTAAAAGAGGCCATCAATATTAATATTTCTATTAACATCGACAACCTCTTTTCTGTAAATAAATACCTATGAAAACTAATAGCTTATTAAGCTATTCCGGCAAGGGCTTTACAAGCAGTTTCAAATGCAGTAATACCGGTAGCTCCAGTAGGGAATACAACCTGAATAATTTGATTAACTACTTCATCACGGGTCTTGACATCACGAGGTTCAGCAAAACGAAGAGTAAAGATAGTATAACCTGCATCTTCTGCATCAGCAGCTTTAAGAGGATTAAGAGGATAGTTCGGATACAAGTTTCGAGTCCAAGTATAGAACGTATACTCAAATCCAGCGTCAGCAGCAGCCTTGTTAGCAAGGTCAGTTACATAAGCAGCATCACCATAAGCAGGAATACCAGCACTTGTAATACTTACTGCTTGACCTATAAGCCAATCTGCACCTACAATATCATAGTCAACACCTTTTTCTTGAGCATCAACTGTAATAGTAGAAGAACTTGCATTAGCAATACAACCATGACCTATGGTGTTGTTATTAATCTGGTCTGCAAGAGCCTTTGCGAGTGCATCAGCAGTCATTGTAACATCGGTAACAAGAACAGTAGCTGTCCACTTATTACGATAATTAAATTGCTGACCTTTCTTAACAACAATCAAAGAATATTCTCCAATTTTAGTAGGAGCTGCAATTTTAATCGTAGCTTTAAAAGCAGTAGCAGCCTGATATACTCCTTTTACATAAGAAAAATTATTCTTAAATACAGGAAGCACAACAGGACCACCATCAGCAGCAGCACGACCAAGAACAAGCATACCCTCACGAGTTATATGGGAACCGTCACTATCTGCAGCAAGCTGTCCATTATTGTTGTAGTAAAAACCACAAGCTCCGGCAGGAACAGCATTCAAAGTAGCAGCAGAAGGATAAGCAACGTTACCAGCTAAAATCAGTTGTCGCATATTGCTTAAATTTTATTGTTATTTACTTATTGAGAACGTTGTTGAGAAGATTGATTAGAAGTAGCTCCAATAGATTGATAAAACTTATAAACAGCTCTTTCAACTATTTCAAAATGTGTAAAGACAGGAAGGTCACAATTAACACATTTAGCTGTATCTACATCATACTTAACAACATTAGGAGTTTTAACGTATTTAACGTTAAGATATTGAATCTTTTGATTCTTAGCATTAAGATAAACTTCGAGTTGTTCATTAGAAATAACTCCTGTCTGTTCAACACTATCTGAGACAACAGGTATAGAAGTTAAACAAACAATCGGAGCATCTTTAGAAGCTCCGTTACAATAATCTCGCAGAGTAGTTTCAAGAACATCACTACCAACAAGTCTACAAGCAATAGGATTACCACGAAGAGTATTGTCATACTCAATGGAAAACCCTAAGAACATGAGAGGTGTCATAGAATACTCTCCAGCATCAACTGTAACACCAGAATCAACAGTAGGAATATTGATTATATGAAAACCATTGTCAGCATTATAATAATCTACTTTTTTATCATCTCCAATGGTGTCCACATCAATTTTATAACGAGCAGTACGAAGAAGATTTCTAAAAGTATTAATCGGAGACATCGTTTGAGCTTGAGTGTTCACATTGTCTTGTAGAGCAGTGCGAACCCCCTCAAGAAGCTCAGTACGAGTTTTCTCCATAATCACATCATTGAGATAGACATCAATACTTTCAGGAAGAATACCTCTATTAAGTTGCAGACCCATTTGTTGACCAAGAGTCCGAAACGTATTGTGCATCTCGTGAATAGTCATATTAAATATTATTAAGTCTATTCAAATAAGCATTCACAACAGAAGCATTCGCAGGATTCTTAAACCAAGCAACGGCTTCTTTCATGTTTGCTCCAATGAGTTCACCATCAGCAGTAGTAATATTCTGATTATATTGCAAACGATTAAGCTCACCACGAGCGATAAGCATCTCAATCTGCGCAATCAGTTTATTGTCTTTGTTATTAAAGATTCTATTAAATTTATCCGGATGTTCAGTACTAAATTTATCTAGCTTAATTTCTCTTTCAAGTCTATCTTCTGCAAGAGAAGAAATAACTGGTAGATTATTAGTGATACAATACTGAATGTAAATAGCATCAAAGAGCGTATCGTCAGCAAGACAAGCAACATAATTTGCTTTAGCACGATTAACTTGCTGACGGAAGTCTTGACGTTTCTTAGCTTCTTTGACATCATCTTTGAAGTAGAATCTAACAGAAGCATCTGCATTAACAAGTGCTATATCTTTTGCAACATCATTATACAAAAGACAATGACGATAAAGCAGATAATCAGACATATTCAGAGGATAACCATACTTATGCTTAGTTCCTTCAAGAGCATTAAGAGCATTAATCTTAATTTTAAGAGCTTCACGAAGTTTCTTAGTAGTAGTACGGTCAGCTTTCTGATATTCCTCTTCTATTTTAGTTTCCTCAGCATGGATTCTGTCATAATCCTTTTTATGATAATAAAGGAAAGAAGTATCAAAAGTACGTCCAAGTTCATCAACACTAACACGAATATTGTTGAGATACTCTTTAACACGCATTACAAAATCCGGGTCATTAATAGAACGACCGACGATATTAGGAAAATACGCTTCAACCTCTTGTTTATTAGCTGCGAGAATTTGAGAAGATTGAACACAACTACCAATATAATCCATCTTCTTAGGAAGAACTTTGTCATTAGCTTTACGATAAAGACTATAATTCTTAACAAGCATGATAGTTACACTACGACGGTCAGTATATTCTAACTCTCCATAATTAATATCTTTAACAATAGCTTGTGGCTTAGGTTGTTCCTCTACGGGGGAGGGCGTGTTATCTACTTCTGCTTTATCTGCACCAGCATCAGTACTTGCATTACCGATTCTAAAACTGGCTTTAGCATTATTATCATCCATAATTACATCAGTTTATTTATTATTACAAAGCACAACTCAACAAGAACATCTTAGTAGAATTATTAACTTGTAGACCGATAGAAGATTTAACTTCATAACGTGCCAAGTCAATTTCAGTAGCAGCATGGTTAGTATTAGGAAGACCCCAGCAAGCTGGAATATCAGTCATACCCTCAATAACCTTAGCCTTATATATTTGTCCTTTTTGACGAACCATACGAACATTCCTTTGACCCTCATAGCTTGAGAAATCAATAAATGCAGCTTGGTGAGAAGTAATAGGAAGACCAGAACGAGGATGAATATAACCATTCTGCTTAGCAGCTTCTGCGATAGTACCCTTATCAAAGAAAGAACAATGCTTTACGGTAATACGGTGACCATCAACAGTCTTATAAGCACGGAAATAAGCACCATATTCAAGCCCATAACCATTTCCCTGTATTTCCTTATCACCAAGAGGAGTAAGGAAACCATTATCCTTAGCATCACGCTTCAAAGAATCATCGAAGTCCTCCATGAAACCTTTACCAGCCATAAGAACAACGTCCATAGAACCAGTATCAGTATCACGGTCAAGAACATCATCAACAATTCTCTTCAGCTTACCAATAGTTAGATACTCACCATAAGTATCGTAGTTAGACTCACGACAAATCTCCAACATACCAGAAGTATGAGGAATGGGTTTGCCATTATCGCGGTCTTTCAATATAATTTCACCATTGGTATTACGGTTATACTCAGCAATCCACAGACGCTCTTCATTCATTACACGCATAGTAAGATTGAACTGACGCATCTCTTCGTTAATCCAAAGATTAGAAGTACCGCCACTTCCATTCTTAAACTCATAGCAAGTAACAACGTTAGCAAGATTACCAGCAATCTCCTTAGAGTAACGATGGAACTCAAGCTGAGAAGTCATCTTACCCGGTCCCATAGAATTACTTCTGTTACCCTTAGAATACGATTCAGAAACCGTAGGAGCAGTCATACTCCAATACTTACCCTTAGCAAGCATTTCAGGGTCAACAAAAGCATTAGGATTAGGATTAGTAATCTTCAACAGATAAGCATAACCATAAGGAGACTCACCGAGGTCTTTCTGAATACGAACTTGTGTCTTACCATCAGGAGCAAGAAGACCATATTGCTCAATAAACCAATGAGTACTAAAATGAACCTCAAACTCAGCACCAGCAAGACCTGGATTTGTGTTAGCGGTATTAAAATAGGTAACAAAGTCAGTAAACTTCATACGACCCATTGTACTCCAAGTCCATTGAACAGTGGCAATATCAACAACACCAGAGCTTCCTTGACCCTCAGTCATAAACGACAACGGAAAACGGTCATCATCCATGCCATAATTATAGGTCATAAAAGCATTAATTTCCACAGGCTTAGTAAGTTGAAGATAAGCAATACTCTCTTCATTAGAATATCCTCTATCCTCATAGCGACCCTGTGAAAGAATACGCATTTTGTACATAATCTACAACTTTAAATTAATTATAACCTAAATCAATGTTAGAATCTTTTTTATTAGCAGTAGCAGGTTTAGTAATTCTAACTGTGTTTCTATTCAATTCTTTGGCTTTAAGTTTAAGTGTTGCTACCTTTTCTTTATTAATAGCCATGTTTACAAGATTAGAATAATTACCACCAACAAACATAAGATATGCACGAAGAATCTCATCATCACGTCTACTTTCAGGAGTTTGTTTAGCTAAATCACGTTCATATGCAGAATGACCATTTTGGTCTACACGATAAATGTAATTAAAAAAGTCTTCAGGAGTAACAGAAAGTTTTTGGCCATCTCTATTAATTATAATCTGTTCAGGAATTTGATAACCAGCAATTTGACGAGTCTTGATAACATCATGAACTCCGTTCCAATATTTTTCAAGTTTCTCAATTCGCTCATTTTCCTTACGTTCAGCTTCTTCTTCAAGTTCTTTACGATATTGTGCGTCAGCTTCTTGCATAGCTGCAAGTTCTTCTTTAGCTGTAGCAAGTAAAGTACCAGAAGATTTAAGATAACCAATATAACCTTCTACATCACCTTTACGATTCTGTTCTCTCCAAGCAGCACGAATAATAGCTTCTTGCTGTGCTTCATCAGCATCATCAATAGTAATACCAGAACGGTCAGGAATTTCACCAAAACCTTCAAGAGAATTACCATTAGCAATATAGTAATTTAGAACATCACTAATAATAGGATACTTCTGATAAAGAGTATTAATAGCAGCTTCTTGTTGCTCCTCCCTTGAAGTTTCAATTACAGCATCAATATAAGCTTTAACTCCAGCAGGAGTATTTTCATATTCAATAGGCTTACCATTGTCATCAGTAATTTCGATACCAATAGCCTCTTGAATAGAAGACATAGAAATAGTATCTTTATCAGTATCTTCAACCTTGTCAAACTCTTCAAGCCAAGCCTTAACATCTTTAGCTTCTTTAAAGATATTGTTATCTTTATCAACAAGATTGCCATTAGCGTCAACGGTGTATTTCTCTTCTCCTACTTCAATAACAGTTCCAGCCTGCAAAGGTTCATCAGCTTTGTTACCATCACCGTTATTACCTTTGTTACCATCACCATCATCGTTTTTATTGGCATTATCATTTTTACCACCGTTATCACCGTTACCATTATCACCAGTACCAGTACCGCCATTGTCACCATTGCCATCGTTTCTATCAATATCATCAACAGAAACACCATTGACATCGTGGTCGATTTTACCAGTACCTAAATCAGTTTTTTGAGAACCGTCATCAGTTCCACCAGCAGACCCATCACCATTGCCGTTTCCATTCTGCCCATAACCAAAATCCATTTCCATATCTATAATTATTTAATGGTTTAACAACATTACAATTATAACAATAAATAATAGTATCAACAATAGAACAAACAAGAAAATGACTAATAACAATATGAACTTCTTACTTTATTATATATGCTGCGTATAATAATATCAGCAAGTAATGCTTTATTTCCTGGCCCGTAGAGGAACCATCGTTCATTGAGGCGAATAACTAATCACTTCAAAAATTTAAGCCCCATATCGAGCTATAAACAGCTATTAAACGGCAAAAATAAACCCCACCGAACTATTTCATTTCGGCAGGGCTGATTCTATGGAATTATACGCACCTTATTTTTTAGAAGTAGGTTTAGAAGTAGGTTTAGGCTTCATTTTAGCAATTTGAATTTTAGCTTCAATATCCTTTTCTTTAACCTGTCTATCTCGTTCTTTATTATAAGCATCAAGATAAGCTTTTTGTCTTTCAACATTAACCTTTTCTTGTTCTACACGAGCACGAGCAGCATCAAGACGATTTAGAGCTTGATTCTTATTAGCATCACCAATTTCTGCATTATAACTAATAGCATTAGCATCTGCTCTAATAAGTTCAATCTGTTGGTCAAGATAACCTTCAAGCTCTTTAGTCTTACGGTCTTCTTCACCTTTGACTCTAATCTTTTCAACTTCAAATTCTTGTTGCATTTGAGCAGTTTGTTGGTCAAGCTGTTTAAGCTGTTCTTCATGAGCATCTTTTTGCTCTTGGAACTTCTTAATAAGTTTAGTAATAGTGGCAACATTATCTCCTTCAATTGCAGCAATAGCCATCATGTTATCTCCATTCTGTGCAGCACTAAAAGCATATTGTTGAAGTTGTTGAAGTTTCTCACGCTCTTTAGTAGAAAGTTTGCACTTAATAATATAATCAGCATAAATATGTCTATCAACATCAAGACTAATATATTTTAATTCTCCATGAGCATCACGATAAGAAGTATCAAGACCATCTATCCAAGCAAGTTTAGAATAGTCCATATCTCTATTATAATCTCTTTCTCTAACCATATCTGCAATAAATTCAATTATTACAGAACCCATTGAACCACGAATTACAGCTTCTTCAGTAACACTCTTTCCAGCACTATTAGCAATTTCACCATAACGTTGAGCAGTCATATCAACTTGCTCATTAGCAGCATTCTTAATTTCAGTAAGAAGATTATTAAGCTGTGTAAGATAATCGCCAATATTAGTTTCAAGTATTCTTACTTGTTGAGCGCGAAGCATACCTTGGTCATACGTATCATCAACAGCAAGCATACCATCAGCAATCATTCGATAAAGAGTTTCTTCAGGGGCTTTACCAAGAAGAGATTTAGCAATAAGAAGAATATTTAATTTATTCTTAGCAATAACCATTTCTCGATGATAAGATACAATATTATAGAAAACCTGATAAGGCATCATAATATCAATAATACTAAATTTACCAAATCCAGGAAGAAGTTCATTAATGCCATTATAAGGAAGTTTACCTTTACGATTAAAAGCTATTGCTCTTGCTCCATAAGGATAAATGGCATCATTACGAGTACCAATACGAACACATTCATATACTTGAGGCTCCCAAATATAATCAATAGAAATATCTCCTAATTTAGTATTAAGGTTATATTCATCATTTTCAACTCTTGTATCAATAAGACCAACTTCATTTACATAAGTAACCAAAGCTCTACGTTCTTCTCCTCTCCAAACAACATGCCAAACATCAAACAAGTCTGGATTAGAATCACGACGTATATTAGGGTCTTTTCTAAAAAGTTCACGTTCTTCTTGTGTAAACTTCTTACAAACATCAGGAAAAGTAACTTCATATTGTCTAAACATAAGTTCAATAGGAGTAGCATAAGATTGCTTAGCATAATAAGTATTTAGAAAAGCACGTTGCTCATCATTAAGATATTCATCAAACTCATCCATAATTTGTTGATAACTTAACTTACGACGACAAGCAAACATATCATCATCTTCTCTAAACATATTGTCAGTATTAACTGGAAAAGCATCACGAGGGTGAATAACTCTTTTTATAAGTTTATTGCCAACAACATCAGTATAAGTATAAGCCTCTCCAAAAGTTATAAAGTCAAAATAAAACTGACTATAAAGAATAGCATCTTCTGTTATATCTTGAATAACATTAAGGAGAGCTTGACCTTGTGCAGAAATATCATCTATATAATTTTCATTAAATTCTTTAGTAAATGCTTCAACATCAATATGTTGTTGAGGATTAAATTGTTGTGGGTCGTTACCACCATTAACCCATTCTTGATAACTTTGTTGAATACGAGCTGCAATTTGTTGACTAACAAGTTGCTGAAGCTCTTGTCTAAGAGCAGAATTGCGAGCAAGAACAACTTCAGGATTGTTAGCACCTACAATAAAGTCATGAGGATTTTTATTATACTCACCAATATATCTACGTATAACACCTTTCATAAGGTCATAGTTACGCATAGTAGCAGGAAAACGAGTATATTTTTCATTAGTAGCATTATAAGGATTGAGTATTTTCTTATAAAATTCATCAGGGATTTTACCATGAAGAACTCCATATTTAACTTCAAGTTCATTCACATCTCGGCAAGTATAAGCCTGAGCAATAACAAAGTCACAACAATTAGCATACCAATCAGCTTCTTTTTTACGAGAATTAGGAACACGTTGCTGTGGAAAATCAAAAGGCTGTAAATAAGTTCTCATATAATTATTATTAATTTAAAACCAAGGTCTATTAAGAATATCATTTTCATCAATATTTTCAGAAGTAAGAGGTTTACGATTTTGCATCTCATCTTCGGCAAGAATATTAAAACCTTTCCATTCAATACCTCGAAGAAGCATAGAAGACACTCTATCAAAATTACCTTTAACAGACCATTTCTTTAATTCAAGAATAGTTTGATAATCATAAATACGATGAAAATTACGAACAGGATTACCAAACTCATCTTTACCAATTTCTTCATAAAGAAATTCTTTTAGTAAACGAATACAATCGAGCTTATGTTGCTCACCAGAAATATTAAAACCATAAGTAGTATTAATTTTACCTTTAAATGAAGCATCCCAAACATAAAGAGGCTCACAAGCAAGATATTGAAGAGCGTTCCATTTACGGAAATTAGAAACAGTTTCTCCACGATTGACTTCGACATTAGTTGTACCAATACAATTATAATAACGTGCAAGAAGATAACAAATTCTATCAGCTTCTTCAAGAGTTTCAGGACGACCATAATAAGTACAAACAAGCTTTTGTTTGAAACCATTAAGAGGATGAGGATTCATCCAAACCATAATACTATTATGAGAATGTTTATTAGTAACCTCATCTTTATTCTTGTCTACGCCAACAGGGTCATAATTAATACTATAAAGACCTTCGGGAATGCGTTTAATTAACCTACCAGCAATATTAACTTCTTCATATTCAGGAGCGAACCAACGTCTAATACAACCATGTGGGTCTTCATGCCCTCTACGTGGAACACCAAGAATATAATCATAAACTTTTTTACCTTCAGAATGAAGTCTGGCATTACTCTTAAACTGAACAATATTACGTTCATCAAGTTCAAACATTCCATCTACATAAAAATGTAAATCAGAATCAACACGAAGTCTATCTTCCCAAGCAGAAAGTTCCTCGGAACTAAATATATTTTCAGAAGCACTACTAAAAGACTCAGCAGGAAAATTAGCATACTGACCAAGATAATTAATATAATCAGAATACTTCTTAACGCTTTCTTTCTTTTTAATACGTTCACGACGAGCTATTTCAAGACCAACAGCTAAATTACTATTACCATCTTTATCTACTCCCTGAACACCATCAATCTCACCTTGAAGACCCCAACAATAAGGTTTAAAGAAACCACAAGTTTCATTACGGCAATCTCTATCCCAAACATTTTCAAAAGGCATAAAATTAAAGCCTTTGACATCATAAAAATTCTGTTCAAAGACTTGCATATTACCAGAAGTAGCAGTACCCCAAGCACAAAGCATACCTGTAGTATAAGAACCAGTGCGCATAGCAGGTTCAGTAACATTCATAAACTCGTCGAAGTTATCCATTGTAGATACCTCTTCGACTTTAACTTTTACCGCGTCTTTACCAATAGCACAGTCAGGATTATTTGCAGCAGAAACACTAATAAGAGCAGACCTCCAAGATTTATCTGCTTCCATACCATTAGGTAACTTATAACCAAGTCTAAAGTCAGACTTGACAGTAGACATAATGCCACGAACAAATGGAGTATTTTCTTCATAGAATTTTAAATCATTAACGGCAAAGTCAGTAAGACCACCAGTTTGAGTAAGATATTTCTTATCAACAGCAACATGAATAACTACTTTACGAGAACTTCCATTAACAGCATTTGCTGAATCAGCAGCCATCATATAAGAAAAACCACCACGACGAGTTTTATCTATAAGAAGATGAAAACCATTCTTCTCAGCAAACTCCATTATATTAAATACCCACCATTGACTATCTATAAATAATGGACGAGCATAATGCTTTTTAGCAGTAGCTGTTTTACCATTAACAATACTACTTTGGTCAAGTTGTTCAATTCTACAATAATTAAGAAAATTATAATGACTACCGGTTATATGAACAGTTTTAATAGACCCGTCTGCACAAAGAAGACAAGGAGCATCAAATCCATGTTTTCTTCGATATTGCTCCCGTCTTCTAAATTGTCTATGAGGAATAGAATCAACTTTATAATTAGTATATTTCTTATGTTTATCAAAATATAAACCTACTTCTTGAAATAATTCAGTATTAATAAATTTAGTATTAGCATCAATATTCATTAGAAAACCTCCTGAATCTCCAATAAGAAAATAATCATAAGGGTCATAATATCCTAATTCAGAAGCCTTTTTATATCTTTTAAGTTTATCTTGTTCCTCAATATAACTAAGAAAAGGATATTCATTCATATCTAAATTGATACCTATTATATAATGATTTATTATTTTTTATTCTTTCATATATAGTACCACTATTAATATTCATTGCTTTAGAACAATCAAAAAGACTTTCATATCTTATTTCGGTATCTGTATATGAATCATAACAAATAACAGCTTTACGTTTTTCAATATATTTATTATTAGCATTTTTATAAGTGTTATTATATTGAGTAGTACACCATTCAATATTTGTATAATTATTATTAGTTTTATTTTCGTCTTTATGATTTACAATATCATAATTATTAGGATTTGGAACAAACAATTCAGCAACTATTCTATGAATAGATGTATGATAAGTTTTATTATCTTTTCTTAAACCTACTTTCATATATCCATGAACATTAATAAAGCCTTTTACTTCTTTCCGTTTAGTATTATTACAATAAAGTCTTATTACCGAACCATGTTTATTAATCATATATCCTGCAAATCCGGGAATATTAACATAACCATCAGGTATATTAATACTATTAAAAGTTGTTTCATTAGAAGCAACATTAAAACCAAACAAATTATTTTTACTCATATTATTTTATTTAACTATAAGTCCAATTACAAGTCCAATAATAACACCACCAGCACTATAAGTAATAATCTTATTTCGTTTCTTTTGTTTATCTAAATCTTTTTTAATCGTTTCGTTAAGTTTATTAGTATCAGCAATTCTCTTTTGAAAATCAGTAATAATTTTCTGTTGTTCATTAATATATTTATCTTTCATATTAATAATAGAATCTTGTTCATTAGTAATAAGAAGTAGATATTTACGTTCAATCATTTTAGCATTAGCTTTTTTAATTAGTAATGCAGGTACAGCAATTACAGCCGAATCAGAACATTCTACTCCGCCCGTAGAGGGAATACCATCATTAGTCGCCGCTTGCAAGTTCTTTGAATAGTTTAACAGCAGCACTATCATCAAGCTCAAGAACTTTAGTAACTTCATTTTTCATTTTATATTTAATATGATAAATAACAGAATCTTTTTTAGTAATATTATATTCAATAGAATCTAAAACAATTTTATTATATGTAGTATCAATATCTACAATACATTGTGGTTTGACAGTTGTATTGGTTATATTCTGTTTGGTTAAAGCACTTATAATATAACCAGCAAGAAACGCAATTACTACAATTATAATTATCCATAACTTATTTTTATTCTCCATATTGCATAAGATTATATCTAAGTTCATTGCTCCATTTGCCAGTAATAGTCATACCAACAACTTGTTGAGCAATACGTATTGCACGAGACACCCCGCAGTTAACAGCAGTATCAAATAGTTGATGAGCTATTTTTTGACTTGGAATATCATCAAGGTCAATAATATCCCAATACATATTTTTATAAAGTCTTTTAGCTGATTTAGTAATATTATCATTACTTTTAAGTATAAAAGTTAATTTAGAATTAGAAACATTTTTATTAGCCTTTTTAACTTCATCAATATAAACCCATCCCCGCCATTGAGGATTAGCTTTACGACTTATACCAAGATAAGTTTCACCACCAGCATCATCTGGGTCAAATGAATAACCTCCTTCTACAAGTATAAGTTTATCAAATTCTTTATCAAAATTTGCCATAATGACCAGTTATTTTATTATAAAGTTCAACAGCATCACGTTCACAAATTTTAGGATTAGTACGATAATCAAGTTCACAAAATTCTTTAATAGTAATCCAAAAGAACAATATTTTAATTTGAACTTTAAAACTAAGTATATAAGTCGGAATATCTTCATAAACTCCACACTTATATATTGCAACTCTAAACTTATTATTAGAACAAATTACATCCATATTATATTATTCTTTTAATACTCTTTTTATCCATCCTTTATAAAACTTTATTTGAGAAGGTTTATTATCTACTATATTAGTATAATACTTAATACGACCAAGTTTATATTTAGCAACAAATAAATCTTCTCCAAGAGAATCTTTAACATAAGCAAGAGAATCTTGAGTATGTCTAAGTTGTTCTCTATAATAAATAAGACTATCAACGCAAGTAGTATCTGTTACAGGAACATATACTATTTTTTCCACAGGAGCACTATTATTACAAGAAATAAATAAAACTCCTATAAAAAACAGAATAAATAACTTCTTCATATTAATCAAATAAACTTTTACTACGAACAATATCAGCTTGAATAACTTTTCTTCTATCAGCAAGAATATTAATAATATCTTGTTTAAGGTACTTCATTTTATGAAGAGTAACTTTCTCAACAGGATTCTTCTTAACATGATAAAGACCATCAGGAAACCTTTTAGGCATACCATATTCATTAAGAACAAAATCAGAATCAATATGACAAAGCCAAAGACCAGCATTAGGAATGCCTAAAATACATTCTACCATAAAAGCATACATAGAAAGCTGAAGATTATAAATAGCTCCATTACAATCCGGAAGATGATTTACAGGAGGAAGCAAAGTATCATTCTTAGTAACCCATTCATCAGTTAATTGATTAGGTTTTTGAGTTTTATCTTTTTTATAATATCCAGCTTCAAATTTAAGACCACCTCTATTAGTCTTCCAATCACCTATTATATATCTATCCTCACGAAGTATAAGTATATCAATAGTACCACTAATAAGTAAATTAGGAAGAAAAGCACCTATTTCAGAATATATTTTATATCCATTTTTAATATAGTAATCAAATATTTCATAAATCTTAGGATATTTATTTTCAGTAATATCAATAAAATCATTAAGAACAACTGGTTTAATATATCTATCAATAGTATTAATATCGGCAACAGTTGTCATACTATTATCTTCTCGTGGTATATGTTGCACTGCATTATAAAACATAGAAGTAGTTTTAACACCGTCTTCAAGTCCATTATGAGTTTTTGTTCCACGAATACAAGCTTCATCAGTGATATCTTGCCATTGTTTAGCAAGACGAGCTTCAGAAATACCAAGTTCTTTAGCTTTCTTCTTAAGCCAATATTCTTTATCAAATTCGGTTTTATAATTGTGCAATAAAGTAGTTACAGAAATATATTTATTTCCAAAACTATCAGTATATTTATGAGTAGGCTCATCAAAATAAAGCCTTATGTCATTATATATAGGATTAATATTATACATATCTTTATAATTTTAATCTTCATCAGCGTCCATACTTGAAAGAATCTGTTTACCGCCACGAGCAAGTTGTTCTTCTTCTTCATTGCGTAGATTCTCATAAGCAACTCCAAGAGCTTTAGTAAGTGCAGGAATCTCAACTACACGTTTGCTAACAGAATCCATCATTGTAAGTATAGAAGCAATATCTTCATCAGAAATAGCAGAAGAAAGTTTCTTATTAAGAATATCATTAATTTTAGTAGCAGCAAGAGAAACTAAATGAATAGATTTATGCAGAACTTCAAGAGCCACGCCAGCTTCTGTAATATTCTGAACATAATACTTATCAATAAGTTTACGAACAAGAGGGTCAATTTGATAATCTTTAGGAAGATTAAAATTATCAATAGCCATTTGTAGAGCTTCAGAATCAGTAAGACCTTGCTGCTTAGCAGGAGACTTCGGGTCTCCCAGATAATAAATAACGCCAGCTTCAGCTATATACTTACGTTTATCCTTTGTAGTATCTCTCTGCCAAAGTAAAGCAACATCTTTATCAAGTATCTGACGAAGAGTAGGAGCTTTAGGCATACCTGTTTCATCAATAGTAAGAAGTTTATCTATGGTAACAGTAGTCATATTTCTCTATATTAAAACTCATCACAAAAACAACTTATTTCCAAAGTATAACGGTCAAGACCTTTTCTTATATATTGTTTATTTAAATGATACAATTCTTTATCATGTCTATCTTTAATAAGAATTTTCTTTTTTATTAAATCATGTAGACAAGTACTTGTTTGATTAATATCTTTATTAATAATTTTACTAATAATAAGTCTATTTAGTTTAATATTATTATTCTTGTCTATATTATTAATAACATAACTAAATAAATTATATTCTTTAGGAGTCATACATTTAATATGATGAAACAATTCATTAGAAAAAGTTATATTAGTAGCAGCTTTATCAACATAAACGTAACAATTAGGATTATTATTTTTATCAATTTCCTTTTGCATTTCACACTCTAATTCTTTAACAAATTGAGCAAGACGTTTATTATATTCATTAACAATTTCGTTATGGTCACGCATAATATATTATTTAATTATTACATAATCAGCAGGTTCTTCTCCCAATAAAATAGATAATTTTTCCATATACATATTACGTCTTCCCTTAAAAAGAAGTTCAACATTAAGTAAATACTCGGAAGACTTACCATTTTTATAAGGTTCAATAATATTTTTTTCTATAAGTTCTTTTTTAGCATTAGACAGAACATTAGCATATTTCTCTCCCAAGCAGGCAGCTGCATCTTTAAGAATAAGATTAAACTTAGGTTTATCAACATATAAATTGTTGAGTATATATCCAAGTAATCTATAAGCAGGTTTACTAAGTTCTCCCAGAATATTATAAGCATTCATGTTCATAATAAAATAATTGCCAAAGTTATAAGACTTAGTTATAAATGTTTTCTTTTCTCTTTTATTACCATCAATAACCATAAGTTCTGTTTCTTTAAGTTCATAATTAAGATTAGGTTTATTATGAGGTTCAAAAACATTATAACCCTCAATTATAGAATTATCGTCAATTCTTTTACTAACATCAGTATGTTTACCGGCTTGAACATCTCTTATACCACGCATAACAGAATTAATTTGATTAAATACATCACAAATATACTCTCAACATATAGTTTTAATATACATTTTAAGTAAAAATGTGTTAAGGTATATATTAAAATCTGTGAAATTCAGTTGTAACTTATTGACTATCAAATACTTACAAGCCCCTAAATAATATATACTTTACTATATACTGCTATTTAAACTTATATCTCGGTTGATTATTAAATATATCTCTAATATTAATATATTCTTAGCAGTTTTATCAGCACTCATATTTCTCTATCAATACCAGCAAGTTCATCATATTTTTCTTGCCACTCTTTATCAAAAGGAATATCTTTTAATGCTCTAATAGAAAAAATAAACATTTCAGCATAAGCACGTCCTAATTTCTTATATAACTCATCATAATGTTTTTTATTATTACGACGAATTTTAGTCATAATTAGTTTTTCAGCATCAGCTTTATCCATCTCTTGACCAAACTCATGAACAATGTCTTTAACATGTTGTTTATATTCAGCCTTAGTCATATTTTTTCTCATAAGAGATAGATGTAGTTTGGCATCACGCAGTTTACGTTTAATAGGATTAATTCTAATACAACCAATAAATGGAAGAGAAACAGTCTTCATTTCTCTAATTGAAGAAGCAGCATTCTTTTCAAGATTAGTAATAATAGACTCACAAAGTAAACGTTCGTCTTCATCATTAAAATCCATATCATTAAGAATATCATTTGTATCCTTACTTATAATGATATAATTTTCTCCAATATCTTCAGTTCCAAATTGTATATCATCACTCATAAGCTAAGTACTATTAATAAAAGCAAGTAAAGCAGATATAGCAGATACTGCCGTTATAGAAACCACTCCGCCCGTAGAGGGAAGATGATATACTATCGCTACTTTACTTGCTTTATATTGTTTTTAATTAACACTTTCAGAATTAGTTATAAATGGGTCAATACCAGATGCTCCAGGCAAAACAGAACCTTTAATATCTACAACAGGAATAATTTTAAATTCAAGAACAATAATATTATCTCGTTTAGTCAAATTTGCAAAAATAGGATTAGAACGATTTATAATAGATTTTGTTAGAGCTTCATCAGCAGCAAAATAATTGCGTGCATTATCAGTACTAATCATAATAGGAAGATTAAGATGAGTTCCCATTTCCAAAGCACTGCGGCTAAGAATAACTTTATCTCCAACACAAGCTCCAGTTTCTTCTATATCTTCTTGACTAATTTTAGCAACAACAGGAACAACTGAAACACTATGTTCTTTTTTGCTATTCATGGCAACAACAAAATCAAATAGACGAGTTTTAAAACAAAGAGCTATAATACAATAATGTTTTGGAAGTTTAACTTGTTCTGTAATACTCGTTAAAACATCGGGTGTGAGTTCACTAATAGAAGTAGGAAAACTAATTCCATAAGACTTCTTTTCACTTTTAATTTCAATCATAATTAAATTAATAAATAAAACATAAATAAAAGACAAAATATGATAGTAGTCCTCCCTCTACGGGCAGAGTGCTAAGAACTTTAACGGCAACATCTGCAATATTGGCAGGACTAAAAGTATTGGCATAAGTTATAATTCTATTTTTGGTGAAGTAACTTCTGGGTTAACTTCTATAACGAAAAACTTAGCTTTAGACAGAGCTTTAATACTTGTAGCAATAGAAGTAGATAGTTTAACAGCTTTAGCACCATTACCATAAATAAGTTTCTTATCTCTAAGATTAACAATAGCTCTTGCAACAGTAGCAGTACTTTTATTGATAATTTTCGCAACAGCAACACAAATTTCTCCGCTAAGAGCGGTATTATCATTAATCATAACATATTTAAGAACAGCAGCTTCAGCTTCTCCAAGATGATGTATGCCAGCTATAATAGCAATATATTTATCAATATTAGAATTATTATCAGTAAGTATAAATCTAATAATCTCATCACTATTAGCAATATGATTATTAGCTTTATTTACATATATAGCATCACTATTACGATTATCAATAATTATATTCATAATAACAGAATTTGTTCACTAATATAACAAAATTTGTTCAGTATACAAAATATTCAAAATTTTATTGTATATTTATGGTCAAAATGTTAATATTGATATTATTATGAATAATAAAGTTACTATTAATCCTGGACTTATTATGAAATATGATTTTAAGCATATTTTTACTTATAGATTGCTTTATCATATTATGATTTATTATAATCCTAAAATTGGAAAGATTCTTCTTAATAAAGCAGAACTTGTTTCTAAATATGGTCGATGCACTTATAGTGTTGTTAAAGCTATTGAAGAACTTGAAGAAGATAATATTATTACATCATGTGATGATTGTATTGATTATTATAATATTAATGAAAATATATTTATTGACTTCATAAATGATATAAAGTAATGATTAATAAGATTAGTGAAAATAAAAATACTATCATATATTTTATTGATAGTATTGGTCGTATAGAAGTTAAGAAAGATTATAAGTATCAAGAACTTACTTCTTATCCTATTGTTAAAATTAGAGAAGATAAAGATACAATTACTTATCGTATGCCTGATGAACTTCTATGTATTGTTGATAAAAAACTTAAACTTGCTGTTAAAGAAGTTCTTATAAGATATTATATTCTTAAAACTTTTTGGGATAATAATATCTATATTAAAAGTAGTAAATATCAGTTTAGACGTCCTAATCATATATGTTCTAAACAAGATAACGCTATTAGTGCTCCTTTTGTTATTACGTTTACTGAAAAGTGGTGAATAACAAAAGTTAAAGTGTAAGTTGTGATTAAAGGAGAAGCTGAATAAGTTTCTCCTTTTTGTTTTATAGGAGTTGAGAAGGGAAGATAAAGAGATAGAAATAATGATATTGAAGAGAGAAAATAAAGAAATTTTATTAATGATGCGAAAAAGGAAGAATAAAAGAGTTATATTATAGATGTAGATAAGAGAAATAATAGAGTTTGTGAAAATTAGATAAGTTGGTAAGATGTTGGAGATTAAATTATTGTTGTTTATAGAAGAGAATAATAAGTTTTAGATGATAGAGAAAATGAGATTAAATATATAAGAAAATAAAAGGGAGAATGTGGGGTTATAGAAAAATATGTATATTAGTGAGAAGCGGGAGGTATTACTGAGAGACCCCGGGGGTCAAAGTACGTCTTGAACTCCCCCGTCAAGCTGTTGCTGTTTTCCTCATACACGCACATAATAAATTTTGGAATGATGAATATCATTCTGTCCATGATGTTGCACTGCATGACATTCTTGGTCTTATTACTAACACAATGCAGAGAGTTCAGTGAGAGACTGACTATACTGATATGTTGCATTCAATTCAAGATGTGTTGATTCACTTGTGTGGTGACAAACGTTTTGTTGATGTTCCTGTTGCAATGGTAGTCAATGATATTAACAGAGCTGTTGATACTGGTGATACTACACGTATTGCTGGTGATACATGCTGGGCTGTACAAAATCATGATTGGTATATCATTGCTGATAGGGATAATATAGTTAGTCTTAATGGACATGACTGTGTTATTGGTACACCTTGTTACTTTGGTGCTACTCACCAACTGAACATCATGCAAAATACTGTTGTTATCGGCACGATTGATAAAGCATTGTTCGCTGAAACTATTAGTGACAAAGTAGATGATAGAGACATAAAGCTCATTGTAGAACGAGTTGATGTAATAGAATAATAAATAGCTGGAATAGTGGGAGATAATCCTGTTATTCCAGCTATTTATTTTATTTATGATGTTCCTCATACAAAACATAATAAATTTTGCGATGCAAGACAAGTTGCGGACATAGGTGCCGCTTCCCTTGCTAAGCCGTGTAGACCTGATGCTTGCGCAGGTTGTGGCGTTACTATTACTTGACAAGCCGAGACTGGTGAAAAGCCAGCTGATACAGTTATGGCAACAATCAATGCTAAAGTTGTGAACGTGAGAATGGTCGAAACTGAAGATGGTATTGTCTATCGTGTTACTTTTGACACGAAATTTGACGGTATTGTCAAACGTGACGGCGAGTACGTTGACGATGTTGTTGATTACATCAACTTCATTCCACGTGTTCTCATTGCTCAAATCATTGACAAAGTTGGTGACTTAGGTGTGATTTATAGTCATATCAAAGAAACTGCAATTGTCAATGGTGGCGAACCGTTCACCGCAGCTGTTCTGTCTGCATATATTGCAGGCAGTGCTGTCACTCTTGAGCGCGAGAAGTTTGCTGCGGGTAGCGAATATACCAACAGCAATGGCGAAACACTGACTCATGAACATGACGGCTATTCGACTGATATTGTCGAAGTCAAGCTGTCTGACAAAGGTCAGGCTCGTGTTGACAAGAAAGTTGACGCCATTCTCGGCTTCTGATGCCGAAACTATTGCTGGTGATGGTGGACTTCGGTCTGCCATCACTGGCTTTACTTTTTAGAGTCAGTCCTCATACAAAACATAATGAATTGTGCCTCATACATAACATAATGAATCTTGGGACACTCGCAAACTTGTTGGTCTTGCTATTAAGCGTACCATTAAGCGTCTCAAAGTTAACAATAATATTAATAATTAAATTCATATTACTATGTTTGAAATTAGAAAAGAAGTCGTTAATTCTATTGGTAATGTTCAGCGTTCTGAACAAATTGGTTTTGTAGATTGTACTAAAGAAGACGTTATTAATCGTCTTGCTAAAGTGTATTACAATCTTGCTAAAGCAAACACTCTCTATTATAAACTTAGAGGACAATCTTATATTGTTCGCTATGTCTTTGTATATAAAGCTGTTGCTAACATTGAGACTGTTATTAAACTCGCTAACGCTGAAATTAAGCTCAATGTTGCAGAAGCTAATGATTATATTAAGACAGCTAATGCAGTTTATAAAAAGAGTCAGAAGATTAGAGGTCATAAAGATGAATCTATGCTTATAAAGCCTGTTAATGTTAATGATTTTATGTGGGCTAATAAAGCTGAAGTTGCTGAAGATGGATATGTGCTGATGATAGAATAGAAATAGCAATAGGATTAGCAGGATGATTAGGAGTAAGAGGAGAAATAGGTGGAACAGGAACTTCGTTCCTTCTTTTACCTTTATTTTCTCCTCTATCTTCATTATAATCAAAATCACCTATTGCTGTTATTATCTCTATCATAATCTCACTACATAAAACACAATACAACATTCACATAATCATCTTGCATTTCATTTATATTATTTCTATAATAACTCCATTATTAATAGTTTATTATTTCTATAATAACTCTACCATTAACAGCTCATTATAGAACATAATAATCTCTATTATACAACAGCATCTCTATCTCCTTACATCTCACTCACATTAACTCTTTAATACTCTCCACACTATGGACTTTTATTACGAAATGTATAAAAAGTATTGTACACAACTACATCTTACACCTGTTGAATATAAAGACTTTCATCTTACTTTATATCATCAAGTTAAGATACTTGTTCACTCACAATACGGTCATTTTGAACATATTAAATAAAAACAATATTATGAACATAAACAAAAGCAAGATTGCAAGCATTTGCTTCTTTATATTGATAAACTGTTTTGCAATAATAATAGTAACAGCTTTATTAGCTCCGCTTCTATCATTTGCAACAGCAGGAATAGTAATACATATTGCATTCCTAATTGCAATAATTACTGGGTTTATAGCAATGTACTTATATTGGTAATATATGAAAATAATACCTATTCAAGATGTTAAAGACTTAGAAGAATTAAAATCTTTATTTGCACATAGAACACAAATAAGATTATATAATATCTATATTAAGTCTTATAAACAATTTGTTGATTTACAACAGCAGTATAAACAACGTGTCGAACGTGTAAATAAGAACGAGTATGTGCACCAATGGAATACTATGTTGTATCAAGAGTTACAGCGTTTTTAGAAAGTTTAATTGGGGTAGCTTATTTAGCTATTCCAATAACTTTCTTTAGACCTCATACAAAACATAATAAATCTTGGAGTATGAACATGATAAGGGTTTTTACTCTGTCTATTAAGACTAACAATCTTATCAGAACAATTAACATCAATAACAAATTTAAAAAAATTAGATTATGGCACAGACTGTAAATCCTAATGCTGCTGCTGAAGAACAAGTACGTGGTGGTGTTGAACTTCCTATTGAAGGTGAAGAAACTCAGAATGCTATTGTAGCTGATTACAAGAACATTGTTAAAAAGCTAATTGCTTCTGGTTGTAAACGTATCAATTCGGTTACGATTAAAAACGTGAACTTTACTGATAAAGATGACTATACTATGGTCAGCTTTACGCTTAAGAACAAGATTCGCGGTTTTGTTTCTACCGATGAAGGTGCTACTTATCATGAGGGCATGACTGATATTGTTTTCACTTCTTTGTTTGCCATTGTTGGTGCTCTCAAAGAAGATGAAGAACTAAGTTGGCTTGGTAATGCTCTTCTTGAAAATCCGCAGGCTTTGAATCTTATTCTCAATGGCGGCACTGTTGATATTATTCAACAAGAAGTTGCCGCCGGAGAAGAGTTCAAGAACCCATTCAGTACTCGTGAGGATGTTGAACCGAAAGTATATGACCATGATATTATTATCAATCATATCATTGGTTTCAAGCTCGGTAAAACTGGTCTGAGAATGGCCGACCGTCTCGCAGATAAACTTATGGGCTTTTGAGAGTTAGTAGTGATATTGGTAGTGATAGTATTTGTGCTATTGCTACTAATATCGCTATTGCTTTTGATGTCAGACATTTCGATGTTATATTATTTATGCTGTTAAGTCTTAATCATGTTATTTGGTATCATGTTAAGCATTATCTTTCAGCCATAGATAAAAATAATAATTGAATTGTTTGGCATATTGAAATTATTGATGTACATTTGTACGCATAAGAGTTATTAATGTTAATACTCTTATTATTTAACTTAATACTAATTATTAAAATCTTAAAGTCATGACAAAGATTGAAAAGACAGGTGCTGCTCCTGTTAGTAAATATGCAGCAAAGAAAGCCGCTCGTGCTAAAGCTAATGTAGAAGAAGCTGCTAATGCTAAATTGAACAATGAAGTTGAGGAAACTACTGGTGCTCAACAAGCTGGTGAAGTAGCTGATGCTCCTAAATCTGATATTCTTGACCTAACTCCTACTCCTGCTAAGACTCAACAAAAGTCTAAAAAGGACAAGAAGAAAGAACTTCCGCCTATTACTGGTCATTATCCCGACCATGTTGTTCAGATTGCTCTTTTAATTAAGAACAATGCTGAGATTCGTCGTTTTACCGCTCTTGGTATTCTGAACTATCTTCTTCAGAAAGGTGAAATTAAAGGTAATGCTCGTTATGTTTCATTTAAATGGAACAAGTTTGCCGTTAAATGTAACGGTCTTATGCGCGAGTATTCTTATAATGAGCCTTTCTTTCTGAATGCTCTTGTTGCTTCATTTGCTTCTTTCAGCGCTTCTGCTCAACGTACTATTGACAATTTCTGCAAACAAGAAATGTCTGTTGGTATTAGCAAAGCTGTTGACCAGGAAGAAGTTGAGAATATTGCTGTTCTCAATGAACAATATCAAGGCATTGGTAATGAAGTTTCCGACGATACTGCCAGTATAGCCGATTAAGCTCACAACTCTGCCCGTAGAGGAACAATCAGTTCTTCTATGGGCTTTTAATCATTATTAATTTATGGAAGATAATATTCCCGATTATGTAGAAGATGGCATCGAAATACATGGAGAAGTTCTTGATAAAGACTTTGATGATGTAGGTTGGGACCCTATTGAAATAGATGATTCCGACGAAGATGCTGCTCGTGAATACGGTTATTAAAAATATAAAGATATGAAAGAAGATATTGCGAAACTAATTAAAGAAATTTTAGGTATTAAGCCTATTATAGTTGATGCTGAAAACTCTAAAATCTCTCCTATTATTAAAGAGGCAATAAAAAAAGTTTGTATTCTGTGTATGATTGATGAAGCAGAAAGTACTGCCAAAGATATTACATCTGGTGATGTTAAAAATTTGCCTATTGATGTTCGTAATGCTGGTATAACATTAGCTAATGTCATAATGTTTGATAATGAAGATGCTCGTATTGTAGGTGTTGATAATATTAAGCGTTTGGTTAAGGCTTTAGATAAATCTCGTACTCAATTTAACTATATTGCTGTTAAACAGTGCGGGCGTCTTAATAATATGATTGCTGATTTGCAATATGGCGATAAGCCTTGCAATGGTACCGGTAATGATTTTGAAGAAGACTTAACTAAACTTACTAAAGAAGAGCTTATTGCTCGTCTTCGTGAGAAGAGTAAGTAATAAGTTTGGAAGAGAGGATTTAATAATAAGGTCCTACCCATTCATGTTATTCCTCTCTTCCTGTTAATGCCTATTGGTGTAATGGTAGCACAACAGATTTTGGTTCTGTTGGTTGAGGTTCGAATCCTCAATGGGCAAATACTATTTATGTTTCGTATTATAAACGTCGTGATGACGCTTGTAGTTTTTCTTTCAAACATAGTTCTTACTCCATAAGTGATTAATACTAATGCTATTATTAGTATTATTGCTTATGGAGTTTTTGTTGATAATAACTAATTAAATGTTTGAAGCAAATCTAAACTTATACTGGAATATATTGCATAATAGCTATTATTAGCTTTATAAACGTTTACTATATTGTCTGCGATTACTTTATAAGCTGGACATATTGCAAGCTATTTATAGCTTAAATCAAGAAATAATAATTAATAATTATATATTCGCTATGAAAATGACTAATGAAGAACGTGGATTTTTAGAATCTGTTAATAGTTGTCTTAATCTTACTCTCAAGGCTTTAGTTCTTTCTTTTAATGACGAACAATCTCGTCTTTATATGAGAATGAATATTTATCTTGAAATTAAGAGCTATTGTGAGCAAGGACAATTTGGTACTGCTGCTGCGTTGTTTCATGGGTATGAAGATATTCTTAGACCTGATGATAGAAAAGCTAAAGAAGCGGAAGTTAATACTAATTCTCCCTCTACGGGCCAGTAAATAAAGCGGCGGAGGCGAAGCCGGAGCCATTACCGCTGATATTGCTAAAACGGCTATTCAAACAATAATTATTAATCTTTTTAAATTGCGTAAAGTTATGGCAAGAAAACATTATGATGAAGCAAGTTGCGTTCGTTCTCTTTCTAAGAAGAACTCTATTCATTTTGCTCAAAGCGGAACTACAAAGTATATTCAAATACTTAAAGGTTCTACCGAGGTAGGTAATAGTTCTTGGGGCAAAATTGATTATCTGTGTAAAGTGCATGGATATTATCCTATGTTTGTTACACAATTTTCTGGTGGTACTAAGAAGATTTATAATGCAGCTGATGATAATTCTGAACAGAATAATACTAAAGCTGCTAAGCGTGAACGTAAACTTAATATGGCTACTATGGCTAAATCAGCTATGAAACGTGTTAAAACTAAATAATAGTATGTCATGCCTACGTTTGATTTTTCTCTGCCTAAGAAAGAAACTAAGGCGAGAAAGACCTCTAATAATATTAAACGAACTAAGGTTGCAGAAGAGAATATAACTGGTATTGTATGGATTGATATTAATGCTAATTTTACTGTTAAAGTAAATAATAGTATTGATTATAAAATACATACTGATTGTTATTCTTGTAAAGGTAAAGATAGAATTTATGCTCGCGAATTAGATAATAACAGACGTTGTTGTATAATTAGAAGTATTAATGATTATGGAGAATGTAATCCTAATTGTTATTTACCTTTTGCACCTGGTTGTGTTGTTTCTGGAGATATTATTATTATTGGTTTTATTAAATATTTCTATATAAAGAAATGTTGGGTAGAACTTTATAATAATAATGCTCATGATGCTCTTGCGTATTATAGAGAAAACTATGATACTATTCTTTCGGTAATTGAAAATAATAAAATAAATGGAACTCAATAATATTGGTAAAGATAAAAGTCCAAAACTTGAAATTAAATTTACCAATGACCAACAGAAGGCCGTTGATAATATTATTAGTTTTATTGCTAAACCTTTTAATACTACTAAATATATAGTAGGATTAATTGGTGCTGGAGGTACTGGTAAGACTTTTGTTACTAACTATATTATACGCAATTGTAGATATAGTAATAGCTCAATTATTTGCGCTTCTCCTACTCATAAAGCATGTCGAGTGTTTAGTCAAGCTATTGGTGGTAAAGAAGTTAATACTGTTCAAAGTGTTTTTGGATTAAGACTTGATTTAAAACTTGAAGACTTTGACCCTAAGCATCCTCAATTTAATCCTTTTGGTAGACCTAAAATATGTGAGAATACCAGAGTTTTAATTATTGATGAGGCTTCTATGATACCTGCTAAACTTGTTACTTATATATGTAAGATTTGTAAAGAACAATTTATTAAACTTATATTTATAGGTGATGACCATCAGCTTGCTCCTGTTAATGAGAAAAAATCTATTGCTTTTGATAGATGTTTTGAAGTTTATAAACTTAGACAAATTGTTAGGCAAGCTGCAAATAATCCTATTACTGAGCTTCTTGAATTGCTTCGTTATGATATAGAACATCATACTTATCGTTTTCTTACTTATATAAGTCAGAATATTGGCGCTATTAATTATAGCGATATTAATGAAGGATTTAGTATTTGTCGTCCTGCTGAGTTTAAGCAATTGATTGATAGTTCTTTCCACAATGAGGAATATACGAAAAATATTGATATGTATCGTATTATTGCTTATACAAATGCTTCTGTTGCTGGTTGGAATAATTATATTCGTAATAGTATTATTCGTGATGCTGATAAGAATATAATTACTAAGAATGACCTTATTATGTCTTATGAAACTATTGTCAATGAATTTATGGAAACCGTTATTAATAATTCTGAAGAATATATTATTAACGATATTGTAGATTTTGTTGATGATAAATATGGTTTCAAAGGTTTTCTTGTTAAATTCCAACTTGTTCATGGTGGAACTATAACTAAACCTCTATTTGTTATTGACCATAGAGATAAGTTTACTGTCTTACAATATCATAAGACTATTAGTAATCTTATTGATACTGCTCGTAAATCAAGTGGAGCTGTCAGAGTTGCTCGTTGGAAGGATTATTATGCTTTTAAGAAGAAATATCTTATAGCTGCGAATATTATTGATAGACAAGGACGAACTCTTTATGATAGAGATATTGATTACGGATTTGCTATTACAGCACATAAGAGCCAAGGTTCTACTTATGATACTGTATTTGTTGACGTAAACAATATGGTATATGATAAAATGGGCAATCCTTATGCTAATCAAGATGATTTACTTCGTCGTTTGTATGTAGGATGTTCTCGCGCTCATAAAGAATTAATTATTTGTTATGGGAACTAAACGTAAAGTTAAAGAGGTTGATTTAGCTGTTGAACATATTGTTTCTAATAAGAAAATTAAAACCGCTAAATGTTGTCAATATTGTCCTCTTAAACTTTACGTTTCTTCTGACGATGAAACAATCATATTTGGTACTGGTAATATTATTACTGATACCATTATGATTCTACCGTCGTATGATGTTAAAGCCGGAATTGGTTATACTACTATGTTGAAGATTGTTCAAGATGCTTATAAAGATATTACTGGACGAGAATTACTTGAAGATGTTTATGTAACTCGTGCTATTAAATGTCTTAATAAAACAGATTTTAATCTGGAAAAAGAAGCAATTAAATCTTGTTTTAGCAATCTATTCTATGAGATAGGTCATATAGCTCCTACAAAGATTATTGTTTTTGATAAACTTTGTTATAATACATTGTTTAATTACAATAATAATGGTCTTGTTAAAATTAAATCTGTTATTAGTCCAGGAGTTATGTACTACGATAATCAAATTCTCAAAAAAGTTTTTATTGATGAATTTAAACGAGCTTTATTTTGAGATATGATTAATATTTATTCGTATGATGTTGAGGTATTACCTAACTTCTTTTGTATTACAATTACAGAAGTTGATAGTTATCTTAATACATTTAAGGATTGTGTTACGAAGGATAAAAAACAAAAACCTATTCCTTTAACACAAGTTCTTACTGTTGCTGAAATTAAAAATCGTCTTGATACTGTTAAACGTAAAAAGTTTTATATTACTGAAAATGATGATACGCAACTTCTTCCTATGTTAGGATATATAAATAGTATGCGTCCTCATTATGATGATAATAATATTCCTATTCGTTCTGATTGGTTTGGTTATAATAGTAATTCTTATGACAAATTAATGATTGCTGGCCTACTTATGTACGCTGGCCAAACTAATTCTGTTAAAGAACTTATTACTAAACTTTATGAATTAAGTAAGCATATTATATCTTTGCAAGATAATGAAGAAATGCGTAGACATGATTATACTCTTAGTCTATGCAATAAGTATCCTTTGCCATTTACTAATGTAGATATTATGACTATATTTGCACTTAATAAAGTTGGTTCTATTATTAGTGATGATGGAAGTAAACATTATTATGGTAAAGGTCTTAAACAAACTTCTATTAATCTTCAATGGTATGAACTTCTTGAATATGAACTACCTCCTATTAGTGATAAAGATATAGAATTTTATCAGAAGGATTATAGATATAAAGGTCTACCTGCTGATAAAGTTAATCTTCTTGTTTCTAAATGGGATAGATATATGATTCCTGAATGGATTGAACCTACTATGCACTATAATGATAATGATGTTTTTATAGTATGTGAGATGATTCGTTTATTTATGGATGAAGTTCGTCTTCGATATTCTATTTCTCATAATTTCAAGATTGATTGTCTTAGTAGTTCTCGAAGTAATATTGCTGATAAACTTTTTATTTCTACTTATAGTAAACGTAGCGGTCTTGCCCCAGAACAATGGCGTGGTAAGAAAACTGAGCGTACTGCTATGAGTTTTAAACGTGTTATTTTTGATTGGATTAAATTTAAGACTAAACCTCTTCAAGAGCTTCTTGAAGAAATGCGTAGTATTACGCTATATTCTGTTGGTAAGAAAGCTCTTAAAGAAATTGCTCCTAAATATCCTAATCTAAAATATCTTAAAACTAATAATGATAGCGGTTGGTTTGAAATTACTATAAATAAACTTACTTATACTATTGCTACTGGAGGTCTTCATACTCAAGATATTCCAAGAGAATTAAGGAGTAAGATTGAGTTAATTAATGATTCCTCTACGGGCCAGGTAAAACAAGCTAAAATTGCTGAACTTGCTAAAGCTGGAACAATTTGGGATAATATTACTGATGATAGTTATATTTATGTTCATTGGGATATTGCTTCATTTTATCCGTCTATTATGGTTCAGTATAATATAGCTCCTAAACATCTTAATGAAAAAGTTTTTGTTAGCTGTGTTAAGTATTTTCGTGATACACGAGTTATTGCTAAACATAGTAAAGAAAAACTTATTGATGGTGTTCCTCCTAAGATTCTTGCCGAAGCTCTTAAAATTGTTATCAATTCTATTTACGGAAAGTTCGGTATAATTCAATGCTGAATTAAAATGCCTCTAATTGCTGGAAACTCGCGAAGATAATAGTGCTACAACATAAGATGAAAATCTAAGTGTGAATGCTTGAAAAACTATTATTATGTGACAATCAGCAGCAAAGACTTGTAATATTGTTTGTGAGAATAATATGAGTAATGTTCATCGACTATCCGAAAGGAGTACTGAAATATTTTATAAAATATTTTGGGAAATGGGGCACAATCACCAAGGAAATTTGTATATTTGTTATTGTATAAACCAATTAAATAATAAAATATGAAAGATATTAATAAAATTGCTACTTTTAATTTTAATAGTAAATTAAAAGGTTTTACAATAAGCAAATGTAAATCTCAACAACATTTTGGACATCATTCTGTTACTAATTCTCAAAATAAAATAAAAGAAACTCCGATTAAATATGGATTTCATACTGAAGATTATAATAGAATGTGTGTTTATGCTCATTATTATAATAATGAAGAAAAACCATTTTATATTGGTCAAGGTACTATCGGAAGAGC